>Ga0233444_10006667_pt1 | contig 10249 bp, 7 predicted proteins | sample SI_124_October20_6_FD_182792 | JGI IMG/M metagenome (GOLD analysis project Ga0233444, IMG submission 182792) | Seawater microbial communities from Saanich Inlet, British Columbia, Canada - SI_124_October2016_10_MG | ecosystem: Environmental > Aquatic > Marine > Inlet | place: Canada: British...
ATTCAATGCTGGGTAAGAACGCAAATTATGTCCCCGGCTGGGATTGTCACGGTCTTCCTATTGAATGGAAAATCGAAGAGCAATATCGTAAAAAAGGCAAAGATAAAGATGAGGTACCGATTGCTGAATTTCGTCAGGAATGCCGTGATTTTGCCTCTCATTGGCTTAATATTCAGTCTGAAGAATTTCAGCGGCTTGGCGTGCTGGGTGATTGGGAGAATCCATACACCACAATGAAGTTTGAAGCCGAAGCGACGATTGCTTCTGAAATGGGCAAGTTCTTAATGAATGGCAGCCTGTATCGTGGCTCAAAGCCTGTGATGTGGTCACCTGTTGAAAAGACAGCTCTTGCAGAAGCCGAAGTCGAATATTCCGATCATACGTCTGTGACTATCTTTGCCAAGTTTGCGATTGCATCCTGCCCGGTTGAAGCGCTTGCAGGTGCCAGCCTGATTATCTGGACAACAACGCCGTGGACCATGCCGGGGAACCGGGCTATGGCTTTTGGCGCTAACATTGCCTATAGCGCGCTTAAAGTGACGGCTGTTGCTGACGGGTCTCTTGCGGTTCCGGGTGAAGTTATCTGTATTGCCGATGAGTTGCGTGATGATGTGTTTGCGGCCTGCGGTATTCTGGATGCTGATACATCTCATCAGTTTATGGGGCATGAGATTGAAGGAACAATCGCGCGTCATCCGCTCGCAGATGCGGGCTATGATCATGATGTTCCTGTGCTTGCCGCAGATTACGTTACCACAGAGCAGGGAACAGGGTTTGTCCATATCGCGCCGGGCCATGGTCCAGAAGATTATGAACTTGCGCATCTAAAACACGGGATCGAAGTCCCCGATACTATTGATGAAGCTGGCATGATTATGGCGCATTTACCGTTATTTGGCGGTATGCATGTGCTTCGTGATAATAAGAAAATTACCGAAATAATGGCAGAGCAGGGCGGCCTTATTGGCTTTGGCAGTCTAACGCACTCCTATCCGCATTCATGGCGCTCCCATGCGCCGGTTATCTACCGAAATGCAGCGCAATGGTTTGTCTCAATGGAACAGGATGGCTTGCGGGATAAAGCGCTTTCTGCTCTTTCTGAAACAGCTTTTTATCCTCCTGCAGGCCAGAACCGTCTGACAGCAATGATTGCAAACCGGCCTGACTGGTGCCTGAGCCGGCAGCGGGCATGGGGTGTTCCTATTCCTGTGTTTTATCATAAAGAGACAGGTGAGCCGTTGCGCGACCAGGCCGTTGTTGACCGGATTGTTGATGCCTTTGGCAAACAGGGATGTGATATTTGGTTTACCGCGCCCGCAGAGCAGTTTTTAGGCAGCGACTATGATATTGCAGACTATGAGCAGGTCATGGATATTGCTGATGTATGGTTTGATTCAGGCTCAACGCACGCCTTTGTGCTGGAAAAGCGTGATGATTTACAGTCGCCGGCCGACCTCTATCTTGAAGGCTCCGACCAGCATCGTGGCTGGTTCCATTCTTCCTTGCTTGAGAGTTGCGGTACCAGAGGACATGCGCCTTATAAGGGTGTTTTGACACATGGCTTTGTGCTTGATGAGCAGGGACGAAAAATGTCCAAGTCGCTCGGTAATGTCATTGCACCACAAAAAGTCATTGAACAGAGCGGTGCAGATATTCTGCGGCTCTGGGTTGTTAGTTCTGACTATTATGATGACCTACGAATTGGGCCTGAAATCCTGAAACGGCAATCAGATCATTATCGCCGAATCCGGAATACATTGCGCTATCTTCTGGGTGCGCTTGATGGCTTTGAAAGTACTGATGAGCTTGCTTATGACAACATGGATGAGCTTGAGAAATGGGTACTGCATCGGTTATATGAAATCGATGCATCTATCCGCTCAAAAATAGAAACCTATGACTTCCATGGGATTTTCACCGAGCTTCACGATTTCTGTAATAGCGATTTATCGGCCTTCTATTTTGATATTCGCAAAGATAATCTTTACTGTGATGCCGCTGATAGCATTGCGCGGCGTGGGTGCCGGACAGTGATGGATAAGGTGCTGCGGTGCCTAACAGCATGGGTTGCGCCTATCCTGCCATTTACAGCGGATGAAGCATGGCTCGCACTCACCAAAGATGAGAGTGATTCTATCCACCTGCATCGCTATCAAGATATTGATGCTGCGTGGAAAAATGAGGCTGTTGGTGCGAGATGGGCGTCGCTTCGTGCGCTTCGCTCTAAGGTGACGTCTGCTCTAGAAGAGGCGCGTAATGCTGGTGATATTGGTGGCAGCCTGTCTGCCGAAATAAGCCTTACCGTCAATCAGCAGACAGCATCATTGCTAGATGGGGTAGACCTTGCCAGCCTGTTCATCACATCCGAAGCCGAAATGACGGTCGGAACAAGTGATGAGGTTGGTGTTGCTGTGCGTCGCTCAGAGGGCGGGAAATGTGCCCGTTGCTGGAAAATGATTGCTAGTATTCCGGCTGAGGCTGACGACCAGATTTGTGGGCGTTGTGAAGCTGTTGTTGCCGCACTGCCAGAGGTGTCTGCCTAATGACAATAAGCTCCCAGATGAAGCTCTTCTTTCCGGTGGCATCGCTCGTGCTAGCACTTGATGTTGGCATAAAACAACTGATGCTGTCCTGGTTGTTTTTTCCGCCACAGCAAATCATCGTTACCCCGTTTTTTTCCCTGACACCTGTCTGGAATAGCGGCATAAGCTTTGGACTGTTTTCTGATAATCCCTATATCGGGCTTGTTACGATTCCGGTGCTTGCTGTGCTGGTTGTTCTCTGGCTTATCTGGCAGCTTAACGACCTTACTTTTTTGCAAACGCTTGGCGCATCCTTTATCGCTGGCGGTGCACTTGGTAATGTGAGTGACCGGATTGTCTATGGGCGGGTAATCGATTTTCTTGATTTTCATATCGGTGCGCTACATTGGCCTGCATTCAATGTCGCAGACAGCGCACTATTTATTGGTGTTTTATTGTGGTTTTATGGCATGATGCAACCCAACCAGAATGAGACCCTTTAAAGAATGAAGAGTGTTATCTAGATGAACAAGCTTTTTCAGATTTTAGGTGCAGTTACCTTGTTGTCGATGTTGTCTGCATGTTCAGACTTCAGAAAAGCGATCGGCACAGAGAAATCATCACCTGATGAATTTCAGGTTGTTGTGCGTCCTTCATTGGTCCTTCCCCCTAATTTTTCGTCCCGGCCTACTGCAGCAACTGGCGCACAGACAGCTGCTACCGTTGCGTCTGATGCACAGGCACAAGCATCCGTTTTGCTAGGGGCGCGTGAAACAGGCGCATCTGATTATAGTGATATTTTCGCATTTGATAAAATCGTAGAAGATGTGCGCTCCAAAGTTGATGAGGAAACAGCTGGCATTAAATTTGAGCGGCGGCTCCCGATTCAGGTGCTTTTTGGCGGCTTGCCTGATGTTGGTCCTGTTATCGATAAGATGGCAGAAGATAGACGTATCCGCCGCAATAGGCTGGAAAATAGAAGCCTTTCATATGGCGCGACACCTGCTATCGATAAGGTGTTTCAAGACAGCGTTCTGGTTGAGTAGGTCGCCGGATGGCAGATGTTATTCGTCTTCTGCCAGAGCAGCTTGTTAACCAGATTGCCGCTGGCGAGGTCATTGAACGACCGGCAAGTGCTTTAAAAGAACTTCTTGAAAATGCGATAGATGCTGGCGCAACCCGTATTTCTATCGAGCTAGAGCGGGGCGGGTTATCCTCTCTTATTGTCAGTGATAATGGTCGCGGCATGAGCTGTGATGAGTTGCCGGTTGCTGTGCAACGTCATGCAACCTCAAAACTGCCAGATGATGATTTGTTTCAGATTACGCATTTCGGATTCCGCGGCGAAGCTTTGCCCTCTATCGGGGCTGTCTCATCGCTGTCGCTCACATCGCGGGTGGGTGATGTTGAACATGGATGGCGGCTTGATATTGTCCATGGCGCTGTTGGCGTGCCGCGCCCTGCTGCGTGTGCCATTGGGACTCGTATTGAAATTACTGACCTGTTTGGGTCTGTTCCAGCGCGGCTGAAATTTCTAAAAACAGAGCGAACCGAAGCAGGCCAGTGTATTGATGTCGTGCGCAGGCTTGCTATGTGTCGCCCTGATATCGGCTTTCAGATGAGTGATAGCGGAAAGGCTGTGTTTTCGCTTCCCGCTCAACCGCTCTCAGATGAAGGCGCGCGCCAGCGTCTATCGGCTCTGGTTGGGCGTACCTTTGCAGATGAAGCGATTGCGATAGATTCACGGCGTGATGAGATGCATCTAACAGGGCTTGCAGGATTGCCAACAATGAACCGGCAAACAGCAAGTCATATCTATCTTTTTGTGAATGATAGGCCAGTGCGTGATCGCCAGCTTCTGGGCGCGGTGCGCGCAGGTTATCAAGATATGTTGCCGCGTGGCCGCCACCCAGTCCTTGTGCTGTTCCTTAGCATGCCGCCGGGTGATGTTGATGTGAATGTTCACCCCGCCAAGGCTGAGGTGCGGTTTTCAGACCCCCAGCGGGTGCGCGGCTTAATTGTTGGCAGCTTGATGAATGCGCTATCGGACGCCGGATTACGGGCAACACAAGAAGGCTCAGAACATGCTTTGCGGCGGTTTCAGTCGGCGCAAATGCCAACGATTACGTCTGTGCCCGCTTCGCCAGATACAGGCGATATGCTGCAAGGACAGCAGGGACTTTCATCTTATATGCTTGCCGATGCACCGCCCGCTGCCCGCATAGCTATGCCCTCACAGCCCGAAACGATGGCGCAGGGAGCGCCAGCAGAGGCATCCTTTCCTTTAGGGGCTGCCCGGGCGCAACTTCATAAAACTTATGTGATTGCTGAAACAGGTGATGGCATTGTTCTGGTTGACCAGCATGCTGCTCATGAACGTCTGGTCATGGAGCGCATGAAAGAGGGGTTGGCAGAAGGTCCACTTGCCAGCCAGACACTTTTGCTGCCAGAAGTAGTCGACATCCCCATTGACCAGTATGAAGCTATTTTGGGCGAAGTAGATATGCTGAACAGGCTTGGTCTTCAGCTAGAAGGTTTTGGCCAGGGCAGTCTTCTTGTGCGCGGCGTTCCAGCACTTCTGGGCGAGGCATCGCCAAGCGCTATTGTGCGAGATATTGGCGAAGAGCTCAGCCATCTAGGTGGTTCCACAGGACTTCAGGACAGACTTAACGCTGTTATTGCCAGTATATCTTGTCATGGCTCTGTGCGGGCAGGACGCCAGCTTGGGTCTGATGAAATGAATGCACTGCTCAGGCAAATGGAAGAAACACCTGCTGCAGGACAATGTAATCACGGCCGGCCGACCTTTATCACGCTATCTCTGTCAGATTTGGAAAAACTGTTTCATCGTAGTTAAGCAGGCTGGTAGCGAAAAAAGAACAGCCGTGCCATGCCATAACGCCGGTTATCGAGCGGCGCAAAGGTATCAGGCAGGCTTACGCTTTCACTATGCCTAACCTCACAAGCAATAATGCAGGTGGACTGCAAGGCGCCCAGTCCTGCGAGCCGCGGGATAATTTTGGTGGTAAGGCCACTATCATAAGGCGCATCACATAATACAAGCTGGGCGGGAGGGGCATGCCATGTCCGCAGGCTTGTGATATCACCTGACAGTATTTTTGCCTGATGATCGAAACCTAGTTTCTGGATATTCTTTTTTAATACAAGTAAGGCATCTCTGTCCCACTCGCAAAAGACAGCCCCAGTTGCGCCGCGCGATAAGGCTTCAAGCCCTAATGAGCCACTTCCTGCACAGGCATCAATAAGCTGGGAGCCATGAATATCAAAGGGAAGGCGACCCCCTGTCAGGATATTAAACAGGGCTTCTCTGGTCCGATTTGAGGTTGGTCTGACAGCCTCGCTTTTGCATTCTGTTAAATTCGTGCCGCGCTTTGCGCCGGCAATAATACGCATCATCTCTTTTTATCGTTTTGCGGTCTCGGACGACGATTTTGTTGTCCGGGCTTGCGGGGACGTCCCGCTGCAGCTGATGGGCGACCACGGCCGCCAGCGCCAGCGCCTGAACCTGAAGCTGAACGGGGCCGGCGCGCGCCGCCACGTTGCGGCCCGTTTGATGTTCCCGGCGTTTGGGGGGTGAGACCAAGCTGTTCTGCCAGAACGCCAGATTTTACCTCTGCAACCTCTCCTTCGACAAGCTTACCAAGGGGGAAGGGGCCATAAGATATCCGAATCAACCTGCTAACGGGATAGCCAAGATATTCCATCAAATGCCGGACTTCCCGGTTCTTGCCTTCACGAATAGCAACTGTGAGCCATGCATTACTCGACATTTGTGTATCGAGCTGTGCAAGGGCTGAACCATAATGGATGCCATCAATCGTTACGCCGTCTTCAAGTGCGCTGAGTTTGTCTGCATCAACAACACCGCGGACCCGCACCCGATATTTGCGTGTCCATCCGGTGGAGGGAAGTTCCATATGCCGTGACAACGCGCCATCATTGGTCAGCAGAAGAAGGCCTTCTGAATCAATATCAAGCCGGCCAACTGAAATAACGCGGGGCATATTAGTTGGCAGCGCCGAGAAAACAGTCTCCCGGCCTTTATCATCCTTATTGCTGACAACAAGGCCGCGCGGTTTATAATAACGCCAGAGACGGACAGGTTCAGCCGAGGGCAGTTTTACACCGCGCACTGTGACCATATCTCTGTCTGTTACCGTAAAGGCAGGGCTTTCCAGAAGCTCGCCATTTACTGTTACAAGCCCTTCAAGAATAAGCTGTTCGGCTTCGCGGCGTGAGCATATGCCAGCGCGGGCAATCCGGCGGGCAATGCGTTCTTCGGTTCTGCGCGGTTGCAGGATGTCGTGGGGTGTATCGCTCATAATGCTTCTTGTAGAAGAAAGCGAATTAGATAGCAAATGGCACGGTGGCCTCATATCATGGCGATAATAGAAATATTAGCCCTTCCCCCTGAGGGTAGTGAAAGACAGAGATGGCAGTAGTAACAGATTTTATGGCTGAAGCCCTTAGCCTTGCAGGCCAAGCAATGGCAGCAGGAGAGGTGCCGGTTGGCGCTATTATTGTGTCTCCTGATGGTGATATTATTGCGCGCAGTGAAAACCGGATGCAGCGTGATAATGATGCAACCGCCCATGCAGAAATCCTTGCAATTCGGCAGGCTATCTCAGTTCTTGGCACATCGCGTCTTGTGGGATGTGATTTATGGGTGACATTAGAGCCCTGCGCCATGTGCGCTGGCGCGATAAGCCATGCACGGATAAGGCGGCTTTATTTCGCCGCATCAGATGAAAAAGGTGGGGCTGTTGAGCATGGTCCATGCCTGTTTAATCAGCCTACCATTCATCATAAGCCCGACCTCTATGGCGGGATATCAGAAGCGCCTGCTAAACAGTTGCTTCGGACATTTTTTGCAACAAAACGGGGCTAATCCTGTTGCAGGCCACCAGCAATATCACGGCGGTAAAAGCCACCAGGCCAGTCTATTTTTGAAACTCTATCATAGGCAGCAGCGATAGCAGATGCGGTATCTGGGCCTTGTCCTGTTATGCCAAGAACCCTGCCACCTGCGCTGACAAGAGCGCCATTATGCTCGCGGCTTGTCCCTGCGTGAAACACAAGCGAGCCATCATTCAGGTCTTCAGCGCCGCGGATTTCGCTGCCTTTTTCATATGCATCAGGATAACCGTTCGCTGCCATGACAACTGTAACTGCAACATCATCTAGCAGCTGCATATCGAAGTGAGACAGCCCGCCTTCTGCTTGCGTAAGCAAGGCAGATAGAAAATCTGTTTTCAGGCGTGGCAGGATTGTCTGTGCTTCTGGGTCACCAAACCGGCAGTTAAATTCGATAATCTGTGGGCCGCTCTTCGTCAGCATAAGGCCAGCATATAAGATGCCGCGATAAGGTGTACCCTCATCTGCCATCCCTTGTGCAACCGGCCGAATAATATTTTCCATTACCTCGGCGCGCAAGGTATCGGTTTCAAAAGGAGATGGGGAGATTGCGCCCATCCCTCCGGTATTCGGGCCCTTATCGCCGTCAAAAGCACGTTTGTGATCCTGTGCTGAGCCAAGCCAGACAGCGTCTGCGCCATCAAGCAGCGCAAAGGCTGACATTTCAGGCCCGCTAATGCGCTCCTCCACCAGAATTTCAGCACTTGCTGCACCAAACCGTCCGCCAAGCAGAGAATGGATAGCCTTTTCTGCTTCATCAGCATTATCACAGATAATAACGCCTTTTCCGGCAGCAAGACCGTCTGCTTTGACAACACATGCCCCAAGGGTGCGGGCAAAGTCGCACGCTGGCGCTGTTTGGGTGAAATACTCCCACTGTGGCTGGGCAATATCATGTCTGGCACAAAAAGCTCGGGCAAATCGCTTTGAGCCCTCAAGTTGGGCGGCCGCTGCACGCGGACCACACACCGCAATACCAGTTGCTTCTAGCTTGTCAGCAAGGCCATCAACAAGTGGTGCTTCTGGGCCAATAATCACAAGGTCGCAGGCCTCATCTCGTGCCAAAGCAACAAGACCATCCAGATCATCTAAGGATGCCGGAATACAATGCCCGCGCCCATCAATCAAATCAGCAATGCCAGGATTGCCTGGGGCAACCAGCACAAGCTCACATAAAGGGGAGGCTGAAACAGCCCAGGCAAGGGCATGTTCACGCCCACCGCTTCCAATGATAAGTACCTTCACGTTCGTCCTGCCTTTATATTTTATCAAGAATGAATTCTTACAAGTTCTAGCGTAATCTGAGCAGATGCGCCATAGTATCTGCCATGATTGATGATAATGATTATACCCTATCTAATGCTGCGACGAATGATGCTGGGCTTAGTAATAATGCTTATTTGTCGGTTGGCGAGCTGAGTGCAGCGGTTAAGCGCACAATCGAGGGCACGTTTGATTATGTTCGCGTACGCGGCGAGATATCACAGCCCCGCACGCCAGCGTCCGGACATGTCTATTTTACGTTAAAAGACGAAAAAAATGCTCTTGCCGCTGTTATCTGGCGCGGCGTTGCCTCTGGCTTGCAGGTGCGCCCTGAAGATGGGCTTGATGTTATCTGCACCGGTAAAATGACGACCTTTGGCGGGCAGTCAAAATACCAATTAATTGTGAATGAAATTGAAGTAGCTGGCGAAGGCGCTCTGCTGAAACAGCTTGAAGATAGGCGCCGTAAACTTGCCTCAGAGGGGCTGTTTGATAATGCACGCAAGAAACCAATCCCTGCTATGCCGTCGGTTATTGGTGTTGTTACAAGCCCGACTGGCGCGGTTATTCGCGATATTCTGCACCGTGTACGTGACCGGTTTGGGGTTCATGTTCTTGTCTGGGGTGTGAATGTACAAGGGGTGGGAGCCGCTGAGCAAATCACTGCCGCCATTGAAGGATTTAACGCTCTGCCAGAGGGCGGTGCGGTGCCGCGTCCTGACCTGCTGATTGTAGCGCGCGGCGGTGGCTCACTTGAAGATTTATGGTGTTTTAATGAAGAAAATGTCGTGCGGGCTGCGGCTGGCTCACAGATTCCGCTGATTTCGGCTGTCGGGCATGAAACAGACACAACTCTGATTGACTATGCTTCTGACATGCGAGCGCCGACACCGAGCGCAGCTGCAGAAATGGCAACGCCTGTTGCCGCCGAGCTTGCTGCGCGGTTAAGTGAAATTGATGCCCGTCTGCGCCGCGCAATTACCCGCCAGCTTGATAATGCTGAGCAGATGGTACGCGCTATTATGCGCGGCCTGCTACATCCTGCAGAACAGATTGCACGCCAGACCCAAAGCCTTGATATAGCGCTTGCTGGGCTTGATGCCGGCATGATGCGCTTGGTTGAGGTTAATGACAGGAAATTAGCAAAACTGTCTGACAGAATTGTCTCTCCTGAACAGCGGCTTGCCGTCGTGACCCAGCGTCTTGGTGTGATGCAAGAACGGCTTGATAGTCTGATGATGCGGCGGCAGGAGCGCGCCCAAGAGACGCTGTCGCAGGCCTCTCGTCTGCTGTCTGCAAATTCTTATGAGCGCGTTCTTGAGCGTGGTTTTGCGCTTGTTACGGATGAGACGGGACAGGCCATTAAGCGGAGCGATGAGGCTGCAATAGGCGCTAAGGTAGAGATTAAATTTGCAGATAAAAAACGCGCCGCCCAGCTGGACCCGGATACCGCCTCGTCCGTTAATCCAAAAGCAGGGCCAGTAAAATCGACAGTAAAACCGGCAGCAAAACCGGCAGCAAAACCTACA
>Ga0233444_10006669_pt1 | contig 10249 bp, 8 predicted proteins | sample SI_124_October20_6_FD_182792 | JGI IMG/M metagenome (GOLD analysis project Ga0233444, IMG submission 182792) | Seawater microbial communities from Saanich Inlet, British Columbia, Canada - SI_124_October2016_10_MG | ecosystem: Environmental > Aquatic > Marine > Inlet | place: Canada: British...
ATAAAGTATGTACCCCCCGAAATCAAGTTAGATCGAGATTTCATGAAGACCGCCGTGGCACAAAACGGGCTTGCGCTCGAATACGCCCCTGAACATCTTAAAGCCGATAGCGAATTAGTGAAGTCCGCCGTGACACAAAACGGGCTTGCGCTCAGATACGCAGCAAGTTTTGTTAGAGACGACAAATATATCGTGCAAGCCGCCGTGACACAAAACGGGCTTGCGCTCGAATACGCCCCTGAACTTCTTAGAGCCGATAGCGAATTCGTGAAGTCCGCCGTGGCGCAAAACGGGCTTGCGCTCAGATACGCAAAAGATTATGTTAGAGCCAACAAAGATGTCGTGCGAGCCGCCGTGGCGCAAAACAATGATGCGCTTCAATACGCAGATTACTATCTTAGAAGAAACCCTAACTTTGTGAAGGATCTCATGGGAGATAATTAACTTGAGATGTGGTTTCCAGCATCGCTTCTATATAAGTATGGTTTACGAAAAGTAACGGTTTTCTGTTTTTATGGGGAAATGGTTTTCTGTATTTTTTCGTAATATACCTTGGTTGGAATATAAAAAAAAGTTGGATGCGAGCGATCGGTCGAATAATCTATGGATCCTCGCAGTCTGCCTCGCCATTGGGCAATGGCCAAGGGTGGTGCCGAACATCCCATCGAAGTGCACGGATGTCGAAATGGATCGTTCCAGCGCTTGTTCTGCTCGTTTGCCTCTTGCACCGCAATGCTCATCGGAGTTAACGCATGTGATATGCGCTCAAGGATCATGAGCTCCACGTTTGCCACCATGAGGCATGCTGCTATGAGCATAGGTGCAGCACTAAAGCCCACTCGGGCGGCTTTGTCCTGCGGTGTCAGTGTTATAACACTAGAAAAGAGATCTCATCATGTACACACATGATTAGCGTCGACACTAACAGCGCAGAGGATGGCGTCTTCACATCCCTCCAGAGCATGAACGTACCGTCCGAACGCCGTCGTTTGGACGTCGGCGATATAACCGTCTCCAATGGGACGCGCACATTCGTACTTGAACGGAAGCAATGGAGCGACCTGGCGGCGAGCATTTGCGACGGGCGATTCAAGGAGCAAAAAAGTAGAATGCTTTCGATGGAGAATACTCTTTACATGTACGTAGTGGAAGGGTCGTTGAGAAGCTGGGACGGATCGTGTCGGGGAATGAAACACACATGCATGTGGGCGGCGTTGACGAAAACCTGTTTTCGTGACGGCATACCCGTCGTTCACACGCTCACAGAGAGGGACACGGCCTCTCTGTGTGCCTACCTCTACACACAACTCTCCTCAGATGGATTCGAGGTACCCGCAAACGGAGTTGTGAGTGGAAGTGCGACCAAACGCAAACGAGACAATCTCGAAAAGCCTACGGACGCACTGCGTGCGATGCTGTGCGTACTCCCTGGCGTGTCCAAGGCGAAGGCTGACGCCATCGTGGAACAATGGCCACATGTGACGCTACTCTCCTCCGCAAGTGAGTCCGACATTGCGCACCTCAAGTGCGGTGAGCGTAACTTGGGACCGGCGCTGGCAAAACGAATTCGAAGTGTATTCTCATGACGGTGTCAGGTCGTCGCCGCGTATTTGACATATTTTTCAACATTTCAGTCTTTCTATAAACCTATTATGAAATTTACATAAAGCACTGCGTGTTTTTTTGATTGATATATTAGAAACATTAGATCTTGTACGTAAATGCCATTCATGAAACTCACCCGCTAGGTGACAGTCAGGATTTTTTGTGTAAATGGCAATTATCATGGGGATCAATTCAACTTCGCATCCTTCACAATCTAACTTAATAAAGTCTAAATGATCAATTTTATTCAAAATAGTCATGATTGATATGCTTCTGATATGCGAAATACTTTTGGGTAATTTACCCCATGTTTTGCCAAGTCGAGTTGCTTTAGAGCTTGTGCTGTCATCTGGTGAATGCTCAAATTCAATAGTTTCATCATGCATGGAAACCGCATTGTTATATGTATGTATACGATCACCCAAATTTAAATTAGCTACATTGTAAGTCAAATATTTAAAATTTATTGGGGAAGGTTCAAATGAATATATTTTCATTTTAGGATACATCAAGCTAAGCAAAATCGCAGTTGTTCCGACATGTGCACCTATATCTAAGGCAATTCCGTTTTGTGTATGTAGATGTTTGAGTCCATATATATCCCTTGACATTTCACTTTTCACAAGCGTTTTGAGCATTTTATCATGTTGAGATGTACAAATAGGCACAGTTAAACCTAATGATGAAATATTGACACATTTCATTTACTTTATTTTTAGGGTTTTTGCATATATGAGACAGAATTTTTTTTATCCGTATATATTTCTAAAACAATGCCGCGAACCTCTCCCAAAAGGGGGTCTAGGCACTCTTCCCATAAGAAGGCAACCTCAAAGAGACGCACCCAGTATCGGGCTATAGCTATAGCGCCGCTCGTGACAACGTCAGATCCAGTGAGTGAAGGAAGGCGAGGAGTTAGGCAACCAATAGAAAGACGTCTTCCTATTACCGTAGTCTATTCCGGCAGGCGAAACTTCATGTTTGGTATCAACTCAGAACACATCGATACTAGTGGTGTGGTGTCTTCTTTGGTAACACATTTTGCTGGCATCCTAATAGGAGAAGAAGGGATAGAAGAAACAAAAATAAGAAGAAGAAATACATTAGATCCTTTTTTGGTGACGGCGACGTTTAGAGAACAATTAACGCCCAAAGATGTGGCAGAATTTCTAAAGCGTCTATTTAAGTTAACTGATGAAGAGTATCGTGAGTACATAAATTCCACAGAAAAAGAACTTTTTACATATTACCAAGTGCGTGCCTACAAATTAACAGAAACTGGACCTTTGCAAAATATCGGTCCTCCCGTGTTTAGTTTATCCGATGCCGGATCCAGCGAAGACGCATTAGGCACCGGAGTGGACTCCTTAAGTCTAGGGCGCTAGACTCTTCTGAGCAGTCTGGCTGCTTGAGTCCCAGGTGCGGCCAAGCACCGCCACACGTGCGCCCGTGGGAGGAGAAGCGCGTGTTTACCGTTGGAAAGGTACTTGATGTGCGCGCATCGAGATGTAGAGTTCCATCTTAGTACGTGCGCGACGTTCCAGTTCTTTCGACATCGAACCTCCACCACCATCCCAGCTTCCGGGTCCCGTGGAGGGACGAGTTCCATGGGCCAACGTGATCTCATGGTTGGATCCACCAACACAAACGATTCTTCCCCAGTAGGGACTGCCAAACATGCGCCCCATGTTGCGTCCACTGCTACGTAGACTCGGAAGCCCATCCCTCCCCCTAAGAGCAAAGCAAGGAGGAGTGAGAGTCCAAGGCTGCTGAGCGATGCTCCTTGTACATCGAATGCTTCGAGGCTCCACTCCGTGGAGATGGTCCGTGTGAGCACTTCCCGTCTCACAAACTGCAGCCTTCGTTCAGTCTCCGCCTCCGCGAAACGTGCTGACAGAGATGGAAACCACTCGCTCATGGAAGAACATCTGCTTTCGTCCCCCTCTTCCAACACAAGGGTTGGTAGTTCGGATGCGGGTATGCGAGTCGTTTCTTGGTTGCAGGTCCCAACGTTTGCCATATCGCAGCCTATTTCGGACCAGGTTGCTTTCGAAAGAGTGATGGGTCCTCCCTCTACCATCTTAATGCCTCCCTCTTCCCTGTGTACGCGTCCAAACTCGACCGTGGTTGTATCGTGAGTGGACACTGCCTGAACGTCAAACAGGGAAGCTATGCAGTGAAGCATGCACTCCGTGTCCGCGTCAGCAGGCAAGTACCAGCAGTGATTGTCTGTGTCGACTGCTCCCCATTGGCATCCTTGATGTGGACGAAAGACGATCCCTGCTTCCTCGAGACGCATAAGTTGTTTCTGGCAGATGGGGAGGAGTTTCACCGACGAAACTTTGTGCGTGTAGGCTACATCCAAAGAGAGGCGTTGCAGAAGCTGCATTGCTCGTCTCGCAACGGGCGGAGAGTGACAAGATGCCTTGGTCAGAGGTTCCCATGTGCAAAACCTAAGGAAGCACCTGTGCAGGCAAGAGCTGCATGCGGCTTGTACGCTGTCCTTCTCTGTCACCCATGTCATTTCAGTGGGCCATGCTCGCTTGGCAAGGCTCCGTCCCACTTCGCAGCATCCTTCCGCCGCACGCACGTCTATAAGGAGAATGCTTGAAAGACGCGAAAGTGCGATTGGGAAGAAGTCTTGGTCGACTACGAGAGGTCGATTGGGGTCATCTTCTTTCGTCCACACGTGGAGTGGCGAGAGAGGATAGAACTCCATGAGGATGCCCGAGTGGGAGTATCTCCTTTCCCCTCTTCCGTGTGCGATGAAAGTTTGGTGTCCAATTTGCATCCACTCCACGTCAACATACGACAGGCAGACATGCTTCTCGAAAGGAACGCCCTTCACTTGGACCACTACACCCGAAGAGGAGGTGACCATCCATTCATCTTCCGACACGAGCGTCAGGCCAGGTTTAGGTGGTGGGCCACTTTGCTTGACTCCTTGGACGGTTGCACCTGCGTGTGTGAGTACTTCGACCGCTTCTGAGACTGTCATCATTCCGGGGAGGCGATGCTTGTGCGATGCTTCATGCAGCAACCTGGCACACGCCCTTTCGAGAGGAGTCATGCCCTCGCTTTTTTTTGGGGGGGGGGCGGGGGGCGGGGGGGGGTGGGGCGGGCACTCCCCTCCCCATAAAAAAAGGTCTCCTTCGTATGTTCAATGCTCTTGTTCCGCTCACGATTCGGTGAAGAAGGCTCTTGAGATGGCTGGGCGACCATAACCAGACAGTTTTTTTATATGTATGGGTATGGTAACCAACAAACAATGCCTCCACGCACGTCTCGGAAAAAATCTAAGAAGCGATCTCAGAAACGTTTCTCACGCCGCACGTACAGGTCGACAACTGAAAGCCTGGTTACTAAATCTGATAAAACAGAGCTAGCTGCAACCATTTCACATATCAAATTGGACGGTAATCCTCTCCAAAACGTGTTTGATATGTTTTTGAAGGGCAACATCAGTAAAGTATTCCAACCCCATGTGCTGGATAAGATGAAACAACTACCTGCATCTTTTATTCTGCGCGCATACAAGGCTTCCCAACACCTCTCAATAGATGAAACAGACGTTCCCGTCCTGGACGGAAATACACAAAAGAAAGTGGATGCGCTGAAGGATCACTTTAGAAAAACAATCAATGCAGAAGTCAATGCACTTAAGAATCTTTTAATGAATCTCGATTCTTGCCCTCACCGATTTGAGGAAGTTACTACAGGGAATCGTAAGCTAACTGATAAATATCGTGGGCTAGAATGTCAGATATTCGTGTACAAAGTAATAATGACTTTTTGTGTCATTGCTCTTATCTGCATGATCATAATTGAACAACAACCTAGAAAAGATTATGGTCCGGGAACAACTCATAGAATTATAGGTATATACAACGCTGACGGTAGCTATAACATTGAAGCGTCTTTACAGGATGGCTTAGAACGGTACAATGAAAAAATGCATCCACTGGCTGTGGATAACGTGGAACTTCTAGCTGACATATTAAATAAATTTGGACCACTGGCTATGGATAACGGGGGACCACTGGCTACGGATGACGGGGGACTTCTAGGTGTCATATTAAATGGTCTACTACAATAGTAGGATTCTGCTACAGACATCATTCCAGACAACCCTTCATGATGTCTCACTCGTATGTTCAATGCTCTTGTTCCGCTCACGATTCGGGGGTTTTCATGTTTTGGACATGGCGGGGGACGCCTTGGAGAGTTCGTCCACGTCCATCGCCTCTATCAGGTCTCTCACTGTGGCATCCACCACGCAGAGTCCGTTCGGCGTGCTCTTATCGATGCGTCGTCTCATGGCAAAGAGTTCCAGGGATCCTTCCCCTTGGAGTCGGACAAGGTACTCTATGATGTCGTCCTCGTGCTCTGGTACGATGCGACTTTGTGTGGAAAACGTCACTTCTCTACCGCAGATGTTAGAAGGGAGTGGTCCATCCGCCGCGGTAGCGTTTGTTCCTTTGAGGTCGATTGTCACGTCCACCTTCCACTTGTAGCATTGGTCGGACGCCGTCCCGATCATGTAAGGTGCGTTCTTCCTCATGAGCACCAGTCCATCGACCCTGTGCCCTGCTTGCGTTCTCTTCTTCCAGAGATCCGATGCGTTGCACACATCTACGAAACACTTGGGTTGCATGAGGATGCGTGGCTCGAATTGCGTCATGATCACTGCGTCGAGCTCGGCTGCCCGCCCTTCGACGCCTTCCTCCAAGGAGCAAACCTCTTGCGACCAGCGCGTGCACTCGGCTGCAGCCGCCATCCTCTCGTGGAACGGTTTGGAGAGGAAAGGTTCCCCCTTCACCATGATCGCATCAAACACGAGGTACGACATGCACTTTTCGTCTGGCTGCACCCAGACGAGCTCCCCTTCAAAGATGGAGCCTTTGACAAAGTAGTCTTCTGGGGCGACCACCTCGACTTCGTACATTTGTCTGGATCTGTTGATCATGAGTGCCACCGCAGCAGGTGGGCTGCTATTCAGCCTCATGGTGAGGTAGAGTATGTACCGTATTCCGTCCGACTTGTAAGTGACGGAGTATGGATGGGAAGCTAGGCTGGCAAGATTGGATCTGGACATGCTTCTTGGGTGACATCCAGGGAAGAAGGTGTCCGACGTCGCCCGCTTGCCATGTATGCACCATGCTTCCATGAGAGACTTCCAATAATGCACTTTTTCGTCATCCGTGTCCACCACAGACTTGGAAGGGATGAGCGCAGTGCTAACGTTCCACTTTGGCATCACTCAGGTTTTTGGTGCGTTTGTGTGATTTCACACTGATTTATTTTTTCCCACACCTAGGGAAACACGCGAGACATGATCTGCGAGCTATGCTGTGACGAAACCTCGCGCAAGGTGATTCCTTGTCTTGCGTGCGACTACTCTATCTGCCGTTGTTGTGCCCGCCGCCTGGTGGGAGGTGGGGAGAGCTGCACGGGGAAGTGTCCTCAGTGCGCTCGCGTGTGGGGCATGGAGGAGATGCAGGCGCGCGTGGGCATCGTGTACTACAAGGGTGTGTTTCGCCGTTCGCGTGCTGCCTTCTTGTCTCTCCGCGAGGGGCTGAAACTGGCGGACCTCATGCCGATTGCTGCGGTCGTGATGTTGAAGAGGGAGGTTCGGAAGTCTCTTTCGGAAGCGAGGGCCGACTTTCGGAAGGGGGATATGGACGCCCTCCCGAAGATATCCTGTCTTCGCCGGCGGCTACGCTCTCTGAGCAAGCAGGATGCGGTGTCGTGTGCGTTCCCTTGCGTTAAGTGTGGTCTGCCCTGCGGTACTGGAACGGGAGGGGAGGGTGGTGCCAAAACGGTGTCTTGCTCTTCTTGCGTAGAGGAACACTGCGTCAAGTGCCATCAACCTACTCATGGGGAAACGGGTCACGTCTGCGACCGTGACATTTTAGCGAGTAAGCGTTGGATCCAGAAGGAGTGTCGTCCTTGCGTGCACTGCGGTGCTCCCTCTCAGCGAGCGGAAGGCTGTTCCACGATGTGGTGTCCAAAGTGTTACACCTTCTGGAACTGGAAGAATGGCCGCACGTTGGACCCCCCTCGCGGGTTGCTGCCCCACAACCCCGACCACAGGGCTTGGGTGGCTTCTGTGCGAGGGAAACGTCGCGAAATCCAGGACATCCCCTGCGGGGGGATGCCCCACGGGCTCTCCCTCGCGATAGCTGTCGAACGTGTACTGGAACCTAATCCGCTCTACAGATATCTGCATGTCATCGTGACCATCGAGAGCGTGTTCGAGTCGTTCCACGTCGCCCAGGGTCTGAGAGTTGGCCTCCAGAAGAACCCTTCTGCGTTGCAGGCGCTGAGGGTCGCTCGCCTCGTGGGAGACATTTCTTGTGACCAGAAGTTTGGCATTCTCTTGGAGCGAAAGGAGAGGGACGAGTGTTTTCGGTCGGAGGTCGATTTCATTTTGGAGACATGGACACACGGTGCGGCTGACATACTGCAGCGTTTCACATTACAGGACACCCCTGCCCCTCTGATGATCCAGGAGGTGCTCGAACTGCGACTCCTCATCTCGAACGGGCTCGTGTCTCTATCCAGACTCTTCTCCCGCCAGGTTCCCTTCCTGAGTCCCGATCTCAAGTGGGAGTCTTACGTGTGACGGGTGAGCGCCTGCGTCACATCCACTGTGAGGTAAGGTGTGTTCGGGATGTACTCCTTTCCCCCTGGCGTGACTGGTATCCTCTGGTAGACTTTGGCCGAGTTTGCTTGGTGTGCTAGGATGGCTGGGGAAAGGGTGTCCGGTACGGTGATGGCAAGTGGCCACTTTCTGGCTCCTTTCCGGACGTGCACCTCCGTCGCGGACACCTTCTCCCAGGTGTGCTCTTCCTTCATGCCGTATATCTCGGCGTCCGCGTCTCTCATGGTGCATTGCACCGTGCAGGTGTCTCCTTGGTTGTGGAGGTAGAGGGTGTCGAGGAGGGGGTGTCCATCCAGGTTGTGCAGGCTGTGTGGAAGGGTGTGTGCCACATGTTGGAGTGGTATCCTGGCTGCGACGACCATGGTGTTCCTCCTCCACTCTGCGTAAACTTCCCTGCTTGCGAGTCGGCTGTCCTCCACCGTGAGGGAGAATGCGACCAGGTCCAAAAGGTGCCTCGTGGTGCATGCGGTCATGCGTTCCGCTGTGAGTGACCACCCTTCTTCTGCGCATACATCTAGCGTCACCTCCGGGCGGGATGACTTGTCCTTTGCTGCTTCCAGGGCTCCGAGTTTCCACCTTGGCGCCACGCAGGAGAGAAGATCTCTCCATGAGCGCAGCTGATCGCAGTCTCCAAAGGCCACCCCTGCCAGCATGGTGACTGCGATCCCAGGTAGCATCCCAATCTTCTGTCCCTTGGCTCCCGATGCGTCTGCCCACGCATGCATCCGCGAGATCCTCTCCTCCGCCTTCCCATCCAGCTCTTTGGAGAGTAGGTTGGTCAGACGTATGGAGCGCATGCTCGCCTTTTCGGCAGGCGTGGGTGCGTTGCACTTCCTGCACACTTGCACTTCGAGGAGTATCCCCTCGTGCTCTCCGCTCAGGATGGACACACGTTCCCCGGTGACTTTGTTGTACCGAGGCGTGAGTCCCGTCTCTTCCCTCACCATGTCGTACGCCTGTTGCAGGGTAGTCCCCCCTTCTACCGTGAAGACAACGTCAGCGTCAGATGCTCTGAAGAAGCGACCCGAGCCGATGAGGGTCGCTTCCCATCCGCGAGAGGCCGCAAATGGCGCCACCCACTCTTGAACAATGTCTGCATACGGCTTGCTATGGGGGAGGGTGTACCCTTCCTCTTCTTCCGCGCATACGTGCGTGCCTTGGTCCGCGCCGTCGGTGGGGGACGCCTCCGCTTCCCTGGGTTTGCTCTTCTTCTTCCGTCGTCTGCGTTTGGTGTGCTCGGAGGAGAGGGTGGACAGGAGTAGCTCATCCGCAGCGTTGCTGGAATCGCTCTGGATGGCATGAAGTTCATCCTTCACTTCTTTCACGATGTCGTCTTCTAGTTTCAGGTATTGTATGCACTCTGCCTTTTTCACTTCCAGATGCGTCCACTTCCTTAGGCGGTGGGAGAGCCAATAGGCGACCGCGACGCCAAAAACTGCCTCGTGGCGGATGATCTGGTGGATCTGGGGCACTTCGAGGCGTTCTATGCACGCAAACAAGAATTCGGAAGACGGCATCCATCCGTACCACTTCACCTTGTCCGTGATCCTCTCTAGGACGCAGATCAGCCCGTCGCACATTTTCTGGGGGGTGATGACTTTTTGGCAGCACATGAGCTTACTGATGCACCACATGCAGTAGAGGACGTTGTTTCCACAGACGTGTTGCGAGTCTAGATGGACGTACATGGGTTGGATGATTTCGTCTCTGATGGAGAAACGGTATACTGCCATTCTAGCGATTGTGGATCTGACAAATGGCGGGATCCAGAGTGCTCTGATTGCGTCCACGACATCCTCCATCCAGCGTGGGCAAATGCCCCTGAGCGCCAGCTGTATTTCCGAGGGCATGTTGTCAATCATGGGTTCCAACCCACCGGCTGGAGGGTAGGGTGGTGCTTTCCGGAAGATGTCCACATGTGGATTGCAGAACGTCACCAGCTTGCCCGCGTTGGATCGGAACCAGTAGACTGTATGCTGG
>Ga0233444_10006674_pt1 | contig 10245 bp, 20 predicted proteins | sample SI_124_October20_6_FD_182792 | JGI IMG/M metagenome (GOLD analysis project Ga0233444, IMG submission 182792) | Seawater microbial communities from Saanich Inlet, British Columbia, Canada - SI_124_October2016_10_MG | ecosystem: Environmental > Aquatic > Marine > Inlet | place: Canada: British...
CTAAGAGTGCTACAATACTAATTAATAGATATTTCATATATTTCCTTAAACGTCCAAATAAATGCTGACATCAGCATTTACCTACAAATTTAAGGTAATTCTATTATTTCAATAAGGGCTGTGTTTACTATACTAGCATCACTTTATTTTTATGTCAAAGGATTTATTGGATCCCAATTATCGTCAGCATCTACAAAAAATTCATCAATACTAATATCATTCTGTTTATTGTATTCTAAATGTTCTATGTACTCTGGTAAATCGGTTTGAGGGAAAGATAATAGTAAATTTGAATTTTCTGTATCTTCTATTGTTTTAACAAGATTAAAATAAGCTGAATCCTTACGCATGCCGGTCATTGGGCCGCAGATGCATATTTCTTCACAAGGAGTTCCGTCGTCGTGATGATGTGCTTCATTGGCTTCTAATAATTCTTGAGTAGTCATCCTATCTGCATCAATATTAAAAATTTTAAACATTGTATCTACTTGCGGAGCATTTTCTTCATCAGTATAAAATCTTTGAAAATCTTTGCTAACTACTTCATGATAGAATGGTGTTTCAGAATTTTTCCTTACAAGTTTAGTTACGAATAACTTTTTGTTTTTTGCCATTAATATATCTCCATACCTGTGTGGCTTAATGCACAACCATTTTTACTGTTATCAATTGATCTTTGAACGGCGAAAATTTCTTTTGCTCTTTCTTCTCGCATCTCTGCCGGTATCCAACCAGGATCAACTGCATAACAAATCGATTTGTGTGATTGAGCCAGGCATCTCATAAGCATAAAATTAGTAGTCTTGGTAATTCCATAACCGATGTACTGCCATTGTTCTGCTTCTTTCTCTTTATTTATATCCCCCCAGCCTAACATCCATGCAATATGTGTGTTTTCTGTTAATTTATTACCTAACTTAGTAATTAAGTAAAGTGGCATTTGGTTATGTATCCATAAAGAATGTTTCCACATATTAATGTCGCCTTCATTAAAATTATTATCTTTAAAGGATTGTCCGCTTGGAGGTGATCCGCCATTATGGTTAAAGAATATAAAATCTAAATTAGGAAGTTCTTCAGCAATTCTATCAATGTCTTGTATAGACAATGACTGCCAATCTACTTCAATTGGTTCGCACCCTTCAGGAATAACTTTTCCCATACTATATATTTTCCAGCCATCACTTAGGTACTCTTTAGTTAATTCAGCGCCAAAGTTTTCGCCACATCCTACAAGCAAAGCAGTTTTCATTAATATCTCCTTAGTAATATTCTTTACAAATATAATTATCCCACCAGTAGTCTATAAACAGCTTGTCCTGACTATCTATAATTTTATGTTTATTGTTTTCCCAAAATACACCTAATACATCAGGGTCAAGAGCATCGCTAGTCCAATCGTCCACATAGTAAACTGTTAAATGATCAAGAGCTTCTGAGAGAGAGCTACGTTTTACTATAGGTATTGTTCCCATCATTATAGAATGCCAAAGTTTAGGACACGGGTCTATACCACCACCTTGCACACAAAGACAAAATTTATATTCGCTCATAGTCTCTGCATATTTATCATGCGGCAGAGTTGCAAAGTAATCACAAAAATCTTTCCAATCTGTAACACAAAGGTGGTTAACTTTTTCTCTCGTTGTAGAAGCTGACTTACTATAATTATGCATCACGTGACATGCAAAACATAGTTTATCTTTATTACTAACGTCTTTAACAAAAGGTAGTACTGGTATTTCTAAATTATGTCCTAACAGTAAGGGTTTACACTTAGGAGATAATTCTAAAGATATTAAGTTCTCACAAAACCAAGTTTTTAACAAAGGATGATTTGCAATACCTTCTATAGCTACTTGTTCTTTTTGGTTAAACTCCCTAAAGAAGTCTGTAGTTTGAGTAGGTATTGTAGCATCAGAGCCGCCTGATAACAACGTAAACGGTTTACTAAGAGTAGGTAGAACATTCTCATAAAAGAACATTATGGCATCAAACGGATTTCTCATAGACAAAAATATATAATCGTTAGATGACTTTTGTCTAACTAATTTTACTTTGTCCTTGGTTGGAGAATATACAGTATCTGTTAATACTACTATACAACATTTAGTAGCAATGCCAGTAATTTCGTAATTGCTAGCACCCTGTCCTAGAGGATATAATCTATTAGAATGCAGAATACGATCCAAAATTTTCAATAAACCTTATTGTTTTACAACTGTAACAGAATTTACCCTTTCGTATTTAAAACTGCGCCAGCCTTTGGCATCAATATCCCACACCGTAACTGTACCTTTTTGTGGGTCCTTGTTGGACTTCGGCTGGAGTGCTTCGGGTATAAGCCTTAAAGACTTTGTGCATTTCATAATTCTTTTATCACCGTCTAACTTTGTAAAGTCTACTTCCACAGTACTTTCTCTAAGTAAACTTTGTAAATTTTCTTCGCTAGGAATGTTTTTTAATTCTGCTATTTTATTCTGTGCTTGTTCTATCATTAGTATTACCTTTTCTCAATAACCTTATCAGCGAAACCATTTTCTACTGCTTCCTCTGCTGTTAAGAATGTATCGAACTTCATAGTTTCAAATAATTCTTCGTAAGTTTTACCAGCAGTATTGTGCTTGACATATAATTCTGTAAGACGTTGATTAATTTTTTTACTTTCTTCAAAATGTCTACGTGCATCTTCAAATTCAAGTTCTTGTACATGAATACTTCCTGAAGTTCCTCTTGTACCCGAACTAACTCTATGTATCATTGTACGACTCTCAGGAAGTACAACTCTTTGTCCAGCAGTTCCTGCTTGTGCTAAAAATGAGCCCATAGAACACGCTTGACCCATTACAATAGTTCTTACTGGACACTTGATAAACTGTATAGTATCATATATAGCAAGGCCTGCTGTTACCGCGCCGCCTGGAGAATTGATATAAAGACTAATTGTTTTGTCTGGATTATCACTTTCGAGATACAGTAATTGAGCTACAATTAAATTAGCCATATTATCTTCTACTGGACCGTTTAACATAATAATACGGTCTTTCATGAGTCGACTATATATGTCGTACGAACGTTCACCTTTTGATTCTTGTTCGACTACCATTGGTACCAGTGGCATATTAGTATCTCCCCTTAATTGTTATTTCTTTTGGACCTTGAGTAGTAAACTCCATCCCGTGGGCATTGCCAACATAAGTTCTGCCGTTCCACTTCATATGAATCTTGTTGTTTGCAATAAATGCATTTAAAGATTCATTTACTCTGATATCGTCAACTTCCGCTTCTACTGCTTGATCATTGCGAGTGTTAACAATAGTAGCTGTTTTTTCAAATTGTTGTCTCATTTTTTTCCCATTAATCTAAGGTTAAGTACAAAGTTCTCAACTAACAGTTTAACAATAATTGCTCCATCTGTCAACGAATTTCTTTTCATTTCTAAAACATGCGCTGCCATCATTACATATGCTTCATCCTCAGAAATATTTAAATCACTCCAGTCAATAGGATCCATTGTCTCGCCTTCTCTAGCAAGCTCGACTAACACTTTTACATCTGGGTTAGTGGGTTCGAACATGTCGTCTTTATTCACTATTTTTTCCTGTCCTATGTTTGTTTAACAACAGTTGTTTTTCTTCGTCAGGAAGAATTACCATACGAACTTTACGGTAACCCCACCACCACTGATAATAACTATCACGTTTGGGCCATTTAAACCATGACATTTCGGCCTGTCGCTGTTTTTTTTCTATGTTTGTCAAAATAGCGTTCTTGCTAAATTCATACACACACTAGTACCAGTAATTGCACTGCCTATCATAACTGCTTTGTCGTTCCAACACGAGCCTACATATATCCAGCATCCTGCTGATAATGCATAAAGTAATTGTCCGTGTGTTATCAACCCAGCACTAATTAAAAATACGCCTGTAATAGCAAATACAGTTGCTACCCATTTAACATAACTGTCAATTGTGCCGGTGGGCGTAGCAGGCTTTAGGTCTTCTACTTCTAGTTGCAGTTCTTCCATCTCTTGTTTGAGACGTTTGCGTTCTTTGTTTAGTTCCATAGCAAGACGTCCGGCCTTACTCATTTGACTGTCTTTATATTGTTCTTGAACTTCGCTACTAAGTTCGTTTTCTACACTGCTCATTTTTTTGTAATACCTCTTCTACGTTCTTCTGCCGTCGGTGTTCTTTACAGTCTTATACCATTGTGTGCCTCTATCTGTTTGCCTAATTATTCTACTACTATAGCAAACTATGAGTTACTCGTCAACTGGAAAAAGACTAGAAATAGTTGGACTTACAGTTTCCCATTGTTCTTTGTTAAAGTAGTTTTTCATCAAGTTCTGTATAGCACTAATATATTGAATGTTGTCTGGATCATTAATTTGTTTTTCTGTCCAGCCCAGTTCTTTTGCTTCACTACGACTTACAATATGATCGTGTTGCGGTTCATGGAACTGTCGGTCAACGCCATCTTCACTACATACTTTATTTTCACCTTTACCAAAGTCAAACATTCTGTATACACCTGTTGCGTCAGTCCAACCATCTTCAGTCTTTTCATACATACGTTCAACTTGTTCGTCTGTCCATCTGTATTTGTATTTCAAATCTAGTACACGAACACGCTTTAAGTTTCTGTGTTTGGCAAACTCTCGCCAAACACTTTCATTTATGTATGTTGCGTCATCAAGACCACGAAAAGGATTGTCTTTCTTTTCTTGTATTAACTTGTTAACACGTTCAAAGTCATTACACATAACTTACACCAAGTCTAGGAAAAAGTCATAACTCTCTTTAGGTTCTGGCCACTTAGGTGATTGCCATTCAATATCTGCTTCACAGTATTCTTCTACAATTTGACGAATACCTTCTGCAATTACAACAGGCTCCCAACGCAGTGTTGTTACTTCGTTTTGATCTTTACACGCTGTTTTAATCATACTGTGTAAACGGTTACCTTGATTGTCTTTAGGCAACATAACTTTAATAGCACGTTGGATCTCAAAGTCTAACTCCATGCTGTTAGTGTGTGTTTGTTGCTTTAAGAACTCCATAAGTCCCCAACTGTTTGCTGTCTGGAATACACTGGTAGGAAACAGTTGTGCATTGATCTCAATTGCTCGTGTAGCAATTTCGTGACCGTATTCTTTCCAATACTTTGTCATGTTACCAATACCTGTAAGTACTTTTGCATTAGTGCCTACGTCTCTATCACCTTTTTCAACAACTAGTATTTCGTTTTGATCAAACACTTGACTCATATTCCATGCAATTTGATCTTCAGGATCTACTTCATAGCCTGCTTCAATACTTGTGTCAGCACGTTGTGTACGAATACGATAGCGGTCAAACTCTGAACACTGTAAACTGTTAATGTTGATAGCGGCGTATTGTTGTACGTCCCAGTATTCTTCATCGCTTTCAATATAGTTAAGCGGAACAGAATCAATACCTAGAATCATACATGCCAGTGAACGGTGTTGTGCATCGTTAACAAAGATACGTCCTTTTGAATCCTTACGACCTGCACCCGGAAATACTAATCCAGGCTGGAATTGGAATACAATATCCATAAAGATGTGAGCAAGGAAAACATCACGTTGTTTCTCTGCATTTTTTACAAGATCATTTGTGTGTACAAGTGCAGAGTTCATAATAGGCATATTTAACTGCTCGCCTGCATCTGCCAAACTTTCGTAGTAGGGCAGATCAATTCCCATTAACGGATTCTTATCTCCTAGTAGAGTAAGTTGTTTGAAGCACTCAAACAAGATATCTGTAAAACTAGGATTCTTGCCTAGTTTACGTGTGCTAATGTATACGGGGATATTTTTTCTACGAGTTTCTTGCTCTTTGAAACTTAGTGAATGCCAAGACTGGCGTTCAGTCTTAGGACCTAATAGACGAAATAGATCTTCGCCGAAGAATTCTGTAATCTTTGTTGGGTATGCCATTTTACTTTGCCTTTGTTGTTTGCCTATGTGTCAATAATAACATCTTTATAGTAGATGTCAACCTATCTTGTTTGTGTCCATTTATATTTGCCTAAGTTATTTGCTTCACACCAGCGTATAAACAAACCTATTTCACGTCCGTGTGCTTCTATCTCCCAAGGTAGGTCCCAGTAGCTTACTTTTTTAGGATTGTAAGTTTTGCCGCACCATGTATTGTGTACTGGGTGTAACTCTCTGCGAGCATACTGTTTGACATGCACCATTTCGTGTGCAAGTGTTTCGAGCATACCTCGTAAGCGCATTCTACGGTCTATTTCGATTTCAAATGTTCGATTATCTTCTAGTTCTAGACAATAGCCCATTGCACCTTTCGGCGCACATATTTTCACAGTAATATCTAGATATTGCATGCGTGGCATAAGAGTTTTGATACAAAACTTAACCATGCTTCTAGTATACTTTTTTTGTGATTTAGTGCCGCCTTTAACTCTAATAGTCATAACATTTGCCCCACTTTTTATTAACTTTACACATATAGTATAGCAATATTTTTGGAGTTTGTCAAACAGAATGGCTAAAGACGGTAGATAATTCGGCCTTTTGAGAGATCATATTGGCTTATTTCTACTCTAACTTTGTCGCCAACGAGCATCCGTATTTTAAATTGCTTTAATTTACCAGCAGTGTATGCAGTAATGGTGTGTCCGTTATCGAATAATACCTTATACATCTGATTCGGCATTACATCGGTAATTTCACCTTCTAATTCTATAAGTCCTTTATCTTTGCTCATTTTTCCTTATAGCCAATTGTCCAAAGGCTAATCCGTAAATATACTTATCTGTAATCAATCTACAACCATCAAAATGCTCAATTTTTTCGTCGGTGTTAGATTCAATCCACTCTTTTACTTGAGTTAGACTGTTCCATTTTCTTTCTTTTAAATTCGTCTTCATCTATTTTTTCTACAATAATAGTGCCTTGATCTCCCCAAAGTACTTTAACAGGATCGCCTGGATTTAAACCTACTTCGGCTGATATTTCTTCTGGGATATTCATTACTACAGTTTTGGGATCGTTAGGAACTTTCTCGAAAATATCTTCGGCTTTGAAAGTCCACTGTGTTTGCTCAGTTTTAGCCATCAACTGATCTCCTTTTAGTATAGTACTTATCTTTGTAAAGAAATTAAAACTACTATTTGATTTTATTATGTGCTACTATATTTGCCAAGTGTTTTGATGTAAATATTTTTATGAAGGACGAATATAAAACTGCCTTCTATCGTGTTGTCAAAGACACGCAGGAGACTACAGGATACGAACTTCCAGAAAGTGTCGAAGCATATATTGTAATGTTATTAGCTTCGCACATGGAAAAAGTAAACTTCATACCCGAGAAACCTATTGCTATAGAGTATCTTGGACTGACTCGCTCTGCAAATAAAAAAGCAAAAGAACTGGGCGATACTTGTCTTTTTATTACAGGTGTATTTCCTTATTATAAACAAAAGTTTGGTTTAAATAAAAGATACTACACAGACATCGGAAGTAGTAGTTATCACCTAACGGCTGAATCGCTCAATACTGAATTATTTACTGCTCTTGCTAATAACTTTGAATTCCTAGGAGAGTTTATAGAACGTTCTATACGTTCCACTCCAAGCCTTCTTCGATAGCATGTTGCGCACACTGTATGTAATCGCGATCTTCTTCTGAAAGAATACTCCAGAACACGCTTACCCTTAGGGTAAGGTTATAGGCATCGTCTGGATTTTTTAAATGCTTGTTGTCTTCCATAAGGGATTGTAACTTGTCCAGTCTGTCAGTAATCTTTTGTCTTAAAGGATCAGACATTATTCCCCATTTTTCCAAACTGCTGCCGCATACCCTTTTCCATTGGTATCGCCGCCACAGTTATCGACTTCAACACCGTCGTACTCAATTAATGTAATAGTGTCTTCACCATTGTCATACTCGCTTAAATAAATCTTTAATTTTTTAGGATCAAAGTCTCCTACAGTTTCAATTATACCGTCAAAAAACACACCCTTTTCTATAGAATACATTTGTGCAATGTATTTTACATCTTCTGGAGCATAACATTCAGATGATTCGTATAATTCAACTTCCCAATCAGTGTCCTCACCAATTTGCTCGTATAAATCGCTTACGCTTTCTCGACTTATTACTTCAGCAATAATTTTTGCATTGTAATCTGCAGAATCCGTTTCGTCAATATCCATGTAAGCACTACCAAGTTCGACGCCGTATTGATGCTCATACTCTGTAGGAGACTCAAACCAAACATAGGAATCGCCTCCATCTGCATCACGCAAGAATTGTGCTTCTGGCGGAACTACAACTTCCAAGTCGTCCAGCTCATCATCTTCTGCATTAAGCATGTAATCTACAAGATTACTATCGCCATCTTCTTCACATACTGTATTCCAAAAGTCGTATGCTTTTTTGTTAATACCCATGTAAGCGCCTTCGCCGCCGTACCCAGTAATATTGATACGATAGAATCTTGGACCGCTTAAATGATCTACAATTTCTTGTTTTTCTTCAGTTGTTGCCATGATATGTCTCTTATAATATTATTGCAGGTTATACTGTTTGAAGATACTCAACAACAGCCTTGGGGGAGGTTTCTCCATAAGGATCGTCGGCACAATTATCACAGCGCCCTGGCTCTTCAAACCACTTTTCAACGACACCGTCTTTGATCACAGCAGCATATCTCCAACTGCGTGGCCCGAATCCTAAATTGTCTTTTTGTATAAGCATACCCAGCTGGCGAGTAAATGCTCCACTACCGTCCGGAATTGGTTTAATATTAACAACGCCCTGGTCTTGAATCCATTTATTCATAACAAACGAATCATTTACGCTTACTACATAAACTTCATCAACATCTAAATTACGAATATCGTCGTAACCTTCTTCAAATCCTGGTAATTGGTAAGTTGAGCAAGTTGGCGTGAATGCACCTGGTAAGGAGAAAATTACAATTCTCTTACCTTTAAAATAATCAGCAGTTGTTACATCCTGCCAACGATAAGGATTGTCGCCGCCGATGCTCTCGTCTCTAACTCTTGTTTTAAATGTTACTTGTGGTAACTTACAACCTTCAATCATAAATGTCTCCTAGTAATAGTTTACTAGTATAACACATATAAATTAAAAGTCAAGTCTTTCTAGTTCTCAGTTAAAGGATTGTCTAGAGCTTCTTGTATTTGTTCTCCAAGTTTCTTTTCTAACTTTTCCATAGAAGCATCAATACGATCCTCAGTTTCACGCATACGATCTCTAGTATCCTTTTCACTTTCACGACTAACAATTTCAACTTCACGTAGTGTAGCATCAATATTGTCTTGAGTATCTTTTACAATTTCCTCAACTCTATCAACTTGTGTTTCAATACCTTGGATATCTCTTTTGAGATCAAGTTTTATTGTGCGTGTATTGTCTACAGCATTTACAACTTGTTCTTCCATAACACTAATACGCTCGTTGATACCGCTTAGGTCTGGAGCAACATACTCTGATATTTGCTCCTTCATATTACGATAGTCGTTATAAAATTCAAATGCTCCCCATGCTACTCCACCTAGTGTACTAAGTGCAGTTATTACAGCAAACATTTTGCCCCCGGTGAACTTAACGCCACCTATTTCTACTTCAGCCATTTACTTCTCCTCATACTGCTGACGTACCATTTCGCGATGTTTTACTTCGCTGGCACCATTAAAAAATCTTTGATTTGGATTATCATAGTTTTGTTGTAGTTTGTATATACCATCTGATGTATACCATTGTGCTTCTACTTTCATCTGTGGTTGTACGTAGTCTCTAAAATTAGGATTGTATCCTAGTAGTGCTGCCTGCGCCTCGTCTGAATCATCACCTGCTAGTGCCTTTGCAACTAAGTCATCTTCTAGTTGCTGTTGTCCTAATAAATCTTCTGTACTAACTTCATCTAAAGGTTCGCCCATTTGATTTGCTTCTTCTAATGCTCGCTTTGTCATATCAATTATGAATTCGTTTATCTCTGCTGCAATTATACTTGATATCTCCGCTGCTACAGTTGCGTCTATGTTGCCGCCAAAGGAATATGTTGAGTCCTGTGTTTGTCCGTAATCAGCTGCGCCTGTAACATCTACTGTAGACATCCCTGTGCCTGCAAGCATTTCTGTAGATGTTCCAGAATTGAGAGAAGCTATGCCGCTATCGCCCTGTTGTAAAGTTGTTTGTCCTGTGCTAAAATTTTGCATAGAACT
>Ga0233444_10006676_pt1 | contig 10243 bp, 5 predicted proteins | sample SI_124_October20_6_FD_182792 | JGI IMG/M metagenome (GOLD analysis project Ga0233444, IMG submission 182792) | Seawater microbial communities from Saanich Inlet, British Columbia, Canada - SI_124_October2016_10_MG | ecosystem: Environmental > Aquatic > Marine > Inlet | place: Canada: British...
GGTGGGTGAACTTGTTCCCTACTGATTTCCCAGGTGAATAAAAGTCGACACTGTGGCCTTTACCAACTAAACCATTTGCTAATTGAATCTGAGTTGTCGAACTCAAATCTCCTCCAAGAAAGCGAGACGAGAGCCATATAACTTTCATTCGATTACCTCGGGACTAATTTTGAAGAGTTATTGATTCGAACTGTTCAAGATGAACAGCATCAACTCAGATATCTCGCCTAATAGGCCCTAGGTAATCATATGTGATGAATAATTCTGAAAGAGAACAACAATGAATAGTTTTACAATTGCTGTTGTTAGCGGACAAATGGAGGGAGTCCTTTGGTTCCAGATACTAAAGAAGAGTTGGATGTTGTTTCGATTGAAAATCTGCTCCTAAGAGAAAACCGCCACTACCGAGAACTCAACAGAGTTCGAAATTCGTTGGCATTCAAATTAGGCATCGAAATTGTGGCGGCGATTAAATTTCCACCGAGAATAATCCTGTTACCTTTCATATTACCATGGAAGGTTGTCGACTATGGGCTTAGTCGGTTAGGAAAGAAAAAATATATTCAAACAGAATTACAATCACTTGACAGAAAGCGTCGTAAATCGATAGTAATGTTCCCGACGAATGGAGTTGGGTTCGGCCATTTCACTAGATTGTTGAGTGTAGCTAGAGCTATTAAGAAAATTGATTCTGAAGTTGAAATCGTTTTTTTTACAACAATGTCGACACTACATCTTTGTAAATCCGAAGGCATTATCTCTTACAGAATACCAGGGAGAAAAGAATTTGATGACTTAGATGCTGCTGGATGGAATGCACTTACTGAAGAAACCCTTTCTACTGTTTTCTCGGCACATCGACCTATGATGTTCGTGTTTGATGGGGCATTTCCCTACAGGGGCATGTTGAATTCTATCAATGGAAGAAATGACATGAAAAGAATATGGCTAAAGCGCGGAACTATGAAGAAAAACGCAACTAACATTCCCAGAGACAGCCTTGAACACTTCGATCACATAATTAGACCTCAAGATAGCGTTAAATTATCAATAACTGATGAATTCCCTTCGGACTTGGATATTGTTCAATGCAATCCAATAATACTGTTAGAACGAAATGAATTGTTTAGTCGTGAAATATCACGCTCAAGATTAGGGATATCTCCCCACTTAACCGTTGTTTACATTCAGTTAGGTGCAGGGAATATCAACAAAATTGGAACGATAATAAATCAATGCATCCAAATTTTACAGAAGGTAAAGAATGTGCATGTTGTTATTGGTGAATCGATTATCGGTAAACCAGTAAAAATTTCAGGCCCGAGGGTTCAGATCCTCAGAGATTATCCCAATTCACTTTACTTCAATGGATTCGATTTCGCAATTATCGCCGGTGGATACAACTCTTACCATGAAACAATTTACCATGCTCTGCCGGCAATATGCATCCCTAATACTAACACTGGAATGGATGACCAGTTGGCTAGAGCTGATGTGGCAGGCAAAAATAAATCCATGTTAGTATTAGAAGACGCAGGCTTAGCAGACCTCGAAGAAAGTATTGGAAAAATGCTTGACCCTGAATTCAGATCACGCCTGAGAGCTAGGTGCGCAGAAACTTCACTCACCAATGGTGCAGAAGATTCTGCTAAGTTCATGTTAGAGATGATAGATGATTCATAAACCAATCAACTGTCTTCTTTATGCCTTCATCAGGTTCAACAATCACTGAGTAATTTAATTGTTCAACGGCTTTATCGATATTTGCATGCGAATGAAGAATATCTCCTGCACGAGGCTCCTGGTGTTTGACATTTATATCCATAGCCATTGGGTTGTATTGAGATACTGAAGCTTTCAATTTAGTGAATAATTGGTTAATAGTAAATCTATCACCACATGCAATATTGAATACTTCAAACCCGAAATTTTCAATTCTCGACATTGCCGAAAGATTCGCATTTATCGCGTTATCGACATAAGTAAAATCCCTTGACTGTTCACCGTCTCCAAATATTACGGGAGACTTGCTATCTAACAATAAAGAGATGAATTTAGGAATTACTGCCGCATACTGCCCATTAGGATCTTGTCTAGGGCCGTAGATATTGAAGTATCTAAGTCCAACTATATCGATGCCGTATGTGGCATTCATAACATTGCCATAAACTTCACAGATCGATTTTGTAGCAGCATAGGGGGATAGTAGTCGGCCTGTCAAATTTTCGATCTTGGGCAAGCTAGCCTCATCGCCATAGACTGAAGAAGAACTCGCAAATACTACTCGATTTACTCCCTTAATGTGTGCTGCTTGCATGACATTTAATGTTCCGTTGACGTTGTGGTCATGGCTGAGTAGCGGTTCAACTATTGAGCGAGGCACACTCCCTAATGCTGCTTGGTGAGTAACATAATCTACACCTTCCATTGCTTCTAAACAAGCATTGAAATTTCTAAGATCTGCTTCAATAAATTCTACACCTTGCTTAATCAAATCCTCGATATTGCTCATTCTACCTGTAATTAGGTTATCGATAATTCTGACATTTGCACCTATTGAGTGAAGGGCATAGGCGATGTTTGACCCTATGAATCCGGCCCCGCCTGTAACTAAAACTGTTTTACCCTCGAAAGATTCTCTAAATTTATCTAGATATGACATGTTTACACCTTGAATTTGTTTTCCACCAATAAATCTGCTTTCAAGTCAAATATCATTTTACCATCATATTCTGATTCTTGCCAAGTGTTATCTTTGTAAGTGAATACGATATTTTCTTCATGCATTATTGTAGGCCATGTTGTAGAAGTTTCAACTAGAATAAAGCCGCCGTCCTCATCTAATATCGCATCTCCTGCAAAAACGATAAGGTTGTGTTCCTCTGTAATTGATTTCGCCCAATTGAGCATATTTAATATCTGCTCATTTAGTTCATTCTCGGGTTTTCTTAGTCCGCTACCAGATGCGAAAGGAAGGTCTGGTTGATTTTGGCGGTGAATTATCATCGCATACTTTCCTGCTAGCATTATAATTCTCCAATCATTAGGGTTGTCGGGTAAGAACTTCTGCCAAAGCACATATCCTTGCTGTGTTAGCCCAGGGTTGTGTTTATCGTGTCTAGCACGCCCTTCATGCGAAAAGATATCCTCTAACTCGTTCATGGCCTGCTGCTTATCTCTAACTAGTCTAACATTACTAGAATGCGCCCCTTCAATTGCTTTAGATATGAATGGATACTTAGTAGATTTCAAGAACTCTCTGGCTTCTTCAATATCGGTTGTGTATATGGCTGGCGGCATATACTTACCGTATTCTAATTGTTGTGCACCTTTATCATCATACACAAGTAGTTCATTTAGCGAGGGAATAAGATTTATGTTTTCGTTTTGATAAAAACCTCTTGCCTTTATTTTGTCTCGGTCCCTGAATGTTAAGTGGTCTATGAAAAAGTAAACGTCGCATTTCATCCCAGGAGGTATGTCTTTTGCATCTCTAATCATCAAGCTGAAGCGGCCTCTTCTCCGAATCGCCGCACTCAATAACCCAGCCTTTCCGTTTCTATCGTCAGCATATACAAATATCGGATTTTCCATGCCCTCAGGGATAGTAATTGATTGATATTCTAATTTTGGCTTGCTGGAAGAACTTTCAATTGAGGAGTATAAGTTAACGAAATTACTTGCTGCTGATTCTATCGAAAACTTGTATCTAGCGTTTGCTTTAGATTTCTTAATTGCAGATTTAATCCAGTCTTGATCGCTCATTGCCTTGATAATCAATTTTGAGATAGATTCTGCGTCGTCTTTACTAGATAAATATCCTGTTACACCTTCTATGAAAGTTTCTTTCGCTCCGCCTGCATCAGTCGAAATTACAGGCTTGCCAAAGCCCTGAGCTTCGATTAAAACATTCGGCAAGCCTTCGAATTGTGAAGTCAATAATACCAAATCCATTTTTTGTAACCAAAGGTATACCTGGTGAGAACGTCCAATAAAATGAATATTTGATTCAATATGTAACTTCCTAACGAGGCGTTTAGCCTGGTCAAACAAAGGTCCGTTACCCAACATAATGAAGTGTACCAACGGGTGCTTTTCTATGACCTTAGAGGCGGCTTCTATGAAAAGAAGAGGGCGCTTCTCAGATGAAAACCTCATTATACCTCCAACAACAAATGCCTTTTCTGGAATATTCTTACCTCTCTTTTCTAAATTGAAATCCTGATTTGAAGAGGACGTAGTCATCAAATCATAATCAGTTGAATTATACAAAACTATTTTTTGTCGATTTGGTAAACCAAGCCATGAATTATAAGATTCTGAAGCCGCCTGACTAACATGGTACATTTGCACACTTGAATGCTTCAGAAGTTGTTGATAAGCCACCCTATACCAAATTGGACGTTTGAAAGGATTGATTCCCTTTTGGTCATGTTTTGATACCGAACGCGTAGATACTACTACCCTGGGTACGCCTGCTAGAACTGCTGCGATACCTGCATTCAAATTCAATCTATCATGGAAAGCGTGAACTATTGATGGTTTGTTCTTCTTGAACTGAGCATAGAGTCCAATTATTTCCTTACGAGGATTTATTGGAATTGCATTGATCGTTGATTCCCCGTATAATTCCGTAAGTTCATGTTCCGCCTTAGCGAATAATTCAGAATCTGGCACAATTGTGTACAATGATATTTGGGACTCATCGATAAATTTCCTGTAAGATTCATTATCATCTAACTCATCCCATTTAGTACAAAATAACGACATTCTCGGAACTGGAGATAGGTGTTTCTCAAATCCTTTTATCGTATTTAGGACCTGTCTCTCTGCCCCTCCAATGCCAATTGAATTTACGACGAAAGATATAGACTCTAGAGCAGGGGCCTCGTATTTTTTACTGCTACAATTAGACAATAAATTAGTCACTGCTAGTTCGGTTATCGAAAGTGGATCACCAGCATTAAACTGTTCTAACAGATTGGTTTCGTTCATTCCAGATAGATGTAACAAATTGAATATTTTTACCATTATTAATCCGGCTTTACGGGATTTAGAATCACAAGCACTAACAGCCTCTGCAAGAACGAAAGCGATATCTGCACGGTCTGCATCATAAAACCTGTTTGCTGCGTCTAATAATACTCCAGCATCATTTTTTGCTGCACTGATAAATTCACCCAAATACTGCTTGGTTTTCGATTCAAGATGTAGGGAATTAAATAACAATGAAAGTTGTAAACTACCAATTATGCTACCAGAAAAATGTTTTTCTGCTTTTTCTAGATATTTCTCTGAATCTGCAATATTTGAGAGACGGACTGATAAGGAAATAACATTGCTCCATAGATCAATTCTTGAAGGTTCATTTGACAAAAGTCGTTTGAATATTTCTAGTGCGTCTTCATGCCTAGATTGTTTCCAATAAACTTGTCTAAGGAGTGTCAGACCAGTGATATTATCACTATCTCCCCTCATACCACTACGCAAAATCTCCTCTGCCTTGATTAATTGATTCAATTTTATGTGACAATTAGCAATTTTGAATGGGATGTCTGTTCTTTGAGGCTCAATTACTTGAATTCGGGTCCAGATTTCAAGGCATTTCTTCCAATCTTCGACTGAAGAAAGTGTATTTGCTAAAAGTGGTAAAGCATTCATGTTTTTGGGATTCACTTCCAATATTTTCTCTAGTGCTGCGATGGCACTACTTCTATCCCCGATTTTAGTATGGCACCTTGCAATGAAAATGAGAATGTCTTGTCTTGAAGGGTCCATTTCTAATGCTTTTTCGAGGTTTATTAGTCCATCCTTGGGGTGCCCAGTTCTCAGCAGAATTCGGCCAAGTAAAACATTAAAATCAGTATCGTCAGGGTGTAGTGCGAGTGCCTCTTCTAACATTGCTAGGCAGGTGTCCCATTCTTGCAACTCCATATTGGCTTTGATAAGATTTAATACAGCATTGCGGCTCTTAATATCAGAGTCTGAAATTATTTTCACCAATTCTGAGTGGTCCTCTGAACTATTAGAGCGGTTTACTGAACGCGCTGCAAGAATTAAATTCTCATTTTCTGCTTTACGCGTTGAATGTAATTGCAGAGACATTTGATAAGATTGTGAATACAAGCCTGAATTGAATGAAGACCTAGCTGCCCTGCCTAGGTTCTTCTCAACATCATTTCCACCATCAATAAGTTGTTCCCAGCAATTAAGAGCCTGTTCGTGGTTTTTCAATCGATGCCAAGACCTTCCCTCCAAATCTATCAATTGGGATGATGGTTGTGCTGTGTTTATTGCGTGACAAAGTAATGCCGCTGATTTGAAATTATTTAGATTGAAACATAATTTAGCAATTGTGACTGCCTTTTTCCGATTCTTAATGAATATACCAGGTAATTCTGTGGGCAGATCGTATATGATTTCTTGATAATCAATGTCTCTTGCGCAGGCTTCAAGAATTTGCCATGACCAGGATTTATCAGTATTCATCAATAGAGAATGGTAAGCCGCCTTGTATGCTAAATCGAGATCCCCATTTGATTTTGCAACTTGACCGATCATTCTAAGTTTGGAATCAACATCTATTTTTGACAAATCGAGATGATGCCATTGCTTACATGCCGTTAGTGAATCTCCTTGAGTATGAAACAATATACCTAGAAGATATCTTGCTGATTCTTTAGTATTACTCTTTGTTAAATTTGCGTCAAGTAGTACCTTGGCTTCGTTAAATTGGCCTCGCTGAATCATGCGATTGGCTCTTTGAATTGATGCAGAGCCTATTACCGAATTAACACTGTTAGCTTTGCGTGATGGGCCTTTACCATCGGCAACTATTTTTTCATAACTTTCAATCATATCTTCTGGTAAACCAGAAGCTACCACTTGTCCATTGTCTATGATCAATACTCTGTCACAAAGTTGAGTTAGTATACCGGAATTGTGAGTTACTATCACTACTGTTCGATTAGCTTCTTTGACCATCTGGAATATCTTTGTTTTCGAGCGTTCTCTAAATGATGTGTCCCCCACTCCGAAAACCTCGTCTATCAACAGAATATCAGTATCTAAATTAGCCGCGACTGAAAACCCTAATCTTGCACGCATTCCAGATGAGTATGTTTTGATTGGTGAATCAATGAAATCTTCTAATTGTGAGAAAGTTATTATTTCATTCATTCTTTCGTTAATCAGCTCTCTTGGAATCCCTATAATCGACCCGTATAAGTGAACATTTTCTCTTCCTGTAAGTTCCTTATTGAAGCCCACTCCAACGCTAGCAAGGAGAGAAATCTTCCCCCTTACCCTTACTGCTCCTGTTTCTGGAGGGTATATTCCTGCCATAATCCGTAATAGAGAGCTTTTTCCAGCACCATTTCGACCAATAATACCTACAACTTCTCCTTCGAGTACTTCGAAATCTATCCCATTGAGGGCTTCAAAATCCTCTGTTTTATTTTTCCTACCGAAGATAGTTACGACTTTTTTAAACAATGAAGATAACCCAAATGTTTGCTTTGGGAAGATGAGGCTAACGCCAGAAACTGAGATAGAAACGCGCCTCATAGCATTTTCACCACCCGAGACTGTTGCTTAGAAAACACATGCAAACCGTAAATGAATATGAACAGGGTAATGCATATTGATACCATTAGTGACTGTGTTGAAATTAGTAAACCCTCTCCTTGAATCCCGGACCTTACAATTGAGATATTTGCCGCCATAGGATTCACAATTAAATACCACCAATGATGTTTCTGAGGTATGAAATCCATAGTGTACATAATTGGAGATAAGAAAAAACCTACTCTAATCATGAAGCCTATAAGGTGGTCTACGTCCCTATATCTGACGTTTAGAGAAGATAATAAAAATCCTAACCCTAGAGCGAGTACCCCTGAAAAGAAGAGTCCAATAAATACGTATATTATTCTCCAATTTAGAGTAATATCATAAAGAATTATGAAAGGTATCAGAACAAGCATGCTCATAATCGTTATCAAATAATTTGTCAAGCAATTCGCTATAAATAATACCGCTCTTGAAAAATAAACTTGCTGTATAAGACTAGCATTTTTGACTAATGCATTAACGCCAAAACGAGTAGTCTTAGTGAACATAGACCAAATCAGTATTCCAGATAACACCCAAAGAGGATATCGTTCTTCGGCATAACCTCTGATGATAATGAAAACGGTGTAATACGCTCCTGCAAGCATTAGTGGCTCTATTAGTGTCCAAAGATAGCCTAAGATGGATGAATGATAACGCAATCTCAGATCCCTGTGCATAATTGACCTCAGCATTGGTCCGCTTCTGCGTACTGAGTTTAAGGTTCCAAAAATTGTCGGTGGGTCGGAAGGATTACGTAAGACTTCTCGAATTAAGTCTCCTGACGAGTCGCCCATTCAATCCCCTCATTTCAATGCGAGTGGATTAGATACATGATAATATCCTAGCAATTATTAGATGAATAATGATTTAGCGTTAAAGTTCTGATTTGAGGACAGGATTGAAAAGATGAGCCTGCCCGCAACAAACATGGAGTGGAATGAGACGTTTTCTAAAAAAATTGCGTCCCACGAATTATCAGTTGCTGTAGTAGGATTAGGATATGTTGGTCTGCCTACTGCGATTGGATTTTTTGAATCAGGATTCAATGTATGGGGAGTAGACATCTCTGAAAGAACATTGCGCATGATAAGGAATGGTGAAAACCCGACTGGCGACCCCGATGTTGACGATATCATTCCAGATATTTCAAATTCGAAATGGAATATTACTTCGTCTGTAAATGATGCTGTTGAGCAAAGTGATGTTATCCTTGTAACTGTGCCTACTCCCGTAACTTCCGACTTGAAACCAGACCTCTCATATGTTAGGGATTCTGGAATTTCAATTTTCAAATCCATAAAGAAAAATTCTAGAAAGATTGTAGTCCTGGAATCGACAGTTTATCCTGGAGTAACTGAAGAGATATGGTTACCTGAAATCGAGAAATTAGGACTTGAAATTGGGAGGGATGTAGAAATTGCATATTGCCCTGAAAGATTCAATCCTGGTGATTCTAATCATGGGGTGCGACAGGTCGCCAGAGTTATTGGCTGTTCTAACCCCCTAATAGGACAAAATTTGGTAGAACTATACTCAAGACTTACTTCAAATGATGTAAGGTACGTTGGTAAAATTGCTGTTGCTGAAGCCGCTAAAGTGATTGAAAATGTTCAACGCGACATCAATATTGGGTTAGTGAATGAATTAGCAAGAATATTTCCTAATTTGGGCATCGATGTAGAAGATGTCCTAGATGCTGCATCAACCAAATGGAATTTTCACCGTTACACTCCGGGAGTTGGTGTAGGGGGGCACTGCATTCCAGTTGACCCATACTACATGATTCAGAGAGCACATGAAATCGGCGTTCCTGCAGAATTGATTACAGCCGCTAGAGCTGTCAATCATACCATGCCGATACATGTGTCGAATGTGATTAATGATATTCTGTATAAGCAAGGAGTACCGGCTCAAAGTGGGAAAGTGCTTTTCTTAGGTTGGTCTTACAAACCTCAAGTCGGAGATCCCAGAGAGACACCAGCATCCCCACTAGCAGATTCATTAATCAAAAAGGGACTTTCAATCGCGGCATGGGACCCACACCTCCAGAATAGTGATTTCCCTTCAGATGTCGAAGTATTGACTGATATTGATTCAGCAGAAAACTTCGATATGGCAATACTAATTACCGCCCATAAAGAGTGTATTGAGATTGATTGGAAAGGACTTTTACAGAGAATGAAAATGCCGTTGATATATGATGGCAGGCGCGTTTTAGATTTAGACGATTTAGAGGCTATTGGATGGAAAACATTTGCAGTAGGCAGACCTTTGGAAGATTGATTTAGCGACTACAAGTTACGATGTTTAAAGATTCGAAGATTAATTCTTTGAAACACATAGATTAGTCCAACCCACGTCGAACTTAACGTTGAGCAGTTTTCGAACTAATTTTCATGCTTGACGTCCTGCATCAAACATTTCACGTAGTGAGCCGTCGTTTAGCATCTCTAGTGCGATGTCGGAGCCGCCAATCAACTCACCTTGAACAAATATTTGTGGCATTGTAGGGAAGTCTGACCAAGCACATACAGAAGGTATTGCGCGCGGGTCGCTTAGAATATTTACAGATGCAAATGGCTCACCCATCGACTGTAGCACTTGTGCAGCGCGGTTAGAGAATCCGCAC
>Ga0233444_10006683_pt1 | contig 10238 bp, 6 predicted proteins | sample SI_124_October20_6_FD_182792 | JGI IMG/M metagenome (GOLD analysis project Ga0233444, IMG submission 182792) | Seawater microbial communities from Saanich Inlet, British Columbia, Canada - SI_124_October2016_10_MG | ecosystem: Environmental > Aquatic > Marine > Inlet | place: Canada: British...
GCGACTTGGAAGCGATAGCGTGATAGTTATCTACCATAACTTCGATTGAGGACAGGGGATGATGGTGAAGGGTGATAACGTCAGGTTTCCCCAGCACATTTTGATTTTAGCGATTGCTTAAACTCTTCAACATCCAGTAAATCTTTGGTGGCGTGAATAGCGTTATGGCAATTTGCGCATAATATAGCGAGGTCATCCAAATTAGTTTGTTCGCCAAGGGTACTGTAGTCAGCTAAGGCTTTTCTGTGATGCACTTCAAAAGCAGATTCACGTATTTTTTCGGGATATATTTCACATTTGGTTTTGCAACATTCACATTCTAATGGTTGGCCCATCTTATTTAGTTTTGGGCGGCGCAGAGATTTTCTTGCCTTGGCATAATACTGATAGAATTTTGGATTTCCTTCGATTGCGTCAGGGCTAGATTGCCCGTTTTGCTTAGATGATGAGTTGGATGTTTTAATCTTTTCGATTGCACCACGAAGGGTTTTTTTCGTTGGCTGGCTTTCTTTACTCGCCCACCATAGCGGCTTAATAGGATCACAATAGAAATCGATTTTCTTACCATGTTCTTTGATAAGTTTTTCTCTGATCGCAAAAATAGTCTGGTCTGTGTCTATTTGAGAGTCAAAGCCACCCTTTTGCATATATTTTTCAGCTGTTTCTTTATCAATTTCATGAATGAATTCTTGGCATATTATTTTTTTATCTTCCCAGCTTACAACCCTTTCGAAATATTTAGGATATAGAAAGAATAACAGGGCATGACGTATTTGAGGTCTTAGTTGTATTGATGGTGGATTAGGGACATTGCGCAATTCACTATATTTTTTTGTCCATGTTTCATCCCACCAACGTGCAAAATCCCATGCACTTTCTGGTTTAAAATAGATATTTCTTTGCTCTGATGTGCGTGATTTCCATTCAACCATTGTGGTTACAATGTAAACCCAATATTTAAATATGTTTCTGGAAAAATGCGGCCCTGGGTTTGCAATGCCACGCAAAACATTCACGTCAAGACAGTTATATTGGTCATTCAATGCGTTTGATGACCAATCAAAAATATTCATTATTTCAGCTATTTTTTTCTCCGGTTTTACACTGGTAGATATGAGATAAATAAACCATCTTAGTTCGGCAACAAGCTGGATAAGGCTATCGGGTTTATTATTTGATTCCGCATCAGCTGATAACTGAATTTTTAGTTTTTCTTCAAATTTTTTGTCGCCTCGATCAAGGTTCGCAATGTTAAGCACTTCAAGTTGCCGAAAGTTATCCAGCGTCCATAGGTTTTCATCTGAGAAAAGCGCACCATCCTCAAAGAAACATTTGCTGCGCCATATCTTGGCCGCGGCATAGACATCCGTTCGCCACGTTAATTCGTTGTATTTTGCCATCATACCCTCCCTATTCGCATTAGAGAGGGTAGTAAACGGATACTGATTAAATTTTCGTTAATGGACGAATAGGTTATGGTGGGGTGTTTTGCCTTGGCCCCTACACCTTGGTCATGTCAAACAATTCGATCGAGATGATTTCATAGCTTTTGATACCGCCCGGGGTGTGGATTTCGGCCGAGTCCCCAATGCCTTTGCCAATCAGGCCGCGTGCAATCGGTGATGAGGTCGATACCAGTCCTTTGGAAATATCAGCCTCATAGGGGCCGACAATGTGAAAAATCGATTCTTCGTCGGTTTCTTCATCGGCAACGCCAACTGACGTGCCAAAGGTGACTTTATCGCCAGTTAACTGGGAGGCGTCTATGACTTCAGAGCGGCTGGTGACAGCTTCAAGTTCGGAAATACGTCCTTCGATAAAGGACTGGCGTTCACGCGCGGCATGATATTCGGCATTTTCCGATAAATCGCCATGTTCACGCGCGACAGAAATTGCATTAATCACGGCCTGTCTTTCGGTGCCTTTGAGATGCGCCAGTTCTTCTTTAATGGCTTCTAGGCCTTGTGCCGTAAATGGTATCTTTTCCATCTGTTCTTCCGTCATCTTCGGTTTTAGTCGTCATGCCTGTAAACAGGTGACTGGTTTAAATATAATAAAGGGCAAAATAGTCTAAGGGGTTGCATGTACAAGTTATGCCTTGGCTTAGCCTAGCCCAAGGTCATACAAACAGGCAAGATGATAGATACAGCGAATATCATAGAAAAGACATAGATTATAAAAAGACATGAATAATAAAAAAGACATGGGGGGCAGTTGCAGATTTTGAATCACGCCTGATGCCATTAGGTCATGCAGTTAAGTCATACAATTAAGCAGAGATTGCCGCCAGATGTTCCTGTAGCGATTTTACACCCAGATTGCCCTGACGTAGCGCGCGGATCGCCTGTCCAGCCGCCCGACTTCCCGACACGGTTGTGTAATAGGGTATCTTGTTGGTCAGTGCGGTTTGACGAAGCGAGAATGAATCCTTGATCGCGCCAGCACCCTTTGCCGTATTGAATACCAGTTGAATATCGCCTGATAGCATGGCGTCAACCGCATGTGGTCGCCCTTCCATGACTTTGTTAATGCGCGTTGCTGGCACACCCGCTTTGATCAGGGCATCAGTGGTGCCGCCCGTTGCCACGATTGCAAAACCATCAGCAACAAGATCACGGCAGATTTCAACAAATTCAGCTTTGTCTTCATCCTTTACCGAAATAAAGACTGTTCCGCTAAGCGGCAGGTCAGTGCCTGCACCAAGCTGGCTTTTGGCAAAGGCGCGGCCAAAATCGGTATCGACGCCCATCACTTCGCCTGTCGATTTCATTTCAGGCCCAAGGAAGATGTCAACGCCCGGGAAACGCGCAAACGGGAATACCGCTTCCTTTACGGCGACATGGTCAAGTATCACGTCCTTTAGGTTAAAGCTGGCCAGCTTTTCACCAGCCATCACGCGGGATGCAATCTTGGCAATCGGAACGCCAGTGGTTTTGGCCACAAAGGGAACCGTACGACTGCCCCTTGGATTGACCTCTAGCAGATAGATATCTGTACCCTTGATCGCAAACTGGATATTCATCAGGCCGACAACGCCAAGCGCATGCGCAAGCGCGGTAGTCTGGCGGCGCAATTCAGCCAGAATATCATCCGACAGATTCTGTGGTGGTAGTGAACAAGCCGAGTCACCCGAATGAATGCCTGCTTCTTCGATATGTTCCATAATGCCCGCGATATAGACATCGGTGCCATCGCATAAAGCATCAACATCAACTTCGACAGCATGGTCAAGGAAGCGGTCAATCAGCACGGGATTATCACCAGAGACGATGACAGCGTCGCGCATATAGCGTTCCAGATCATCAAGGTGATGTACGACCTCCATTGCCCGCCCACCAAGCACATAGGACGGGCGGATCACGACAGGCAGACCAATACGTTCGACGATTGTCCGCGCTTCATCAGCCGAATGGGCGATCCCATTTTCCGGCTGTAAAAGATCAAGTTTCTGTAAAAGCTGCTGGAAGCGTTCGCGGTCTTCGGCAAGATCGATGGCATCCGGGCTGGTGCCCAGAATGGGAATGCCAGCCTCTTCAAGTGCGGCCGCGATTTTGAGTGGTGTTTGTCCACCAAGCTGAACGATAACGCCGCATAATGTCCCATTTTCGGATTCGCGTTTGATAACCGAAATCACGTCTTCATCGGTCAATGGCTCAAAATACAGGCGATCCGATGTGTCATAGTCGGTGGATACGGTCTCGGGGTTGCAGTTGATCATGATGGTTTCAAAACCAGCTTCGGACAAAGCGTAACAGGCATGAACACAGCAATAATCAAACTCGATACCCTGACCAATACGGTTTGGCCCGCCGCCCAGAATGACGACTTTTTTCCTATCCGAGGGGTCAGCTTCACATTCGGCACCGCCAAGGCCATTGGCAAAGGCACTGGCAAGCTCATAGCTTGAATACATATAGGCAGTGTCAGAGGCAAATTCGGCAGCGCAGGTATCAATCCGCTTGAAGGAAGGCACGATATTATGTGCCAGACGTTTGGCGGTTACATCATTGGCTGGCAGATTGGCAAGCTGGCCAAGGCGGCGGTCGCTGAAGCCAAGTGATTTCAGCCATAAGAAAGGATAGGCATCATCGGGAATGCCCTGATCCTTGACCATGGTCTCGGCGTCAAGAATAGCCTGAATACGTTCAAGGAACCAGATGTCCCAGCCAGTGGCGGCGGCCACTTCTGTTGGCGTCATGCCCGTGCGCAATGCCTGTGCGATCCGCAAAATGCGGAAGGGAACAAGCTCATCAAGCCAGCCCCGCATAGCATCATCAGCAAGCGTACTGTCGGATTGTGGCAAAGGCACTTCATCAAGGCCGTTCAGCCCTGTTTCCATTGACCGTAATGCTTTTTGCAGACTTTCTTCGAAAGATCGGCCAACCGCCATCGCTTCGCCAACCGACTTCATCGAGGTTGATAATACAGCCTCGGCACCTGAAAATTTTTCGAACGTGAAACGCGGTATCTTGGTGACGACATAATCAATAGTTGGTTCAAAGCTGGCAGGTGTGACGCCAGTAATGTCGTTGGCAAGTTCATCCAGCGTATAGCCAACCGCCAGTCTGGCAGCGACCTTGGCAATCGGAAACCCAGTTGCTTTTGATGCCAATGCCGATGACCGGCTGACGCGGGGATTCATCTCGATCACAATAACGCGGCCTGTATCCGGACAGACAGCGAACTGGACGTTCGAGCCACCTGTATCAACGCCAATTTCGCGTAAAACTGCCAAGGATGCATCGCGCAGCTTTTGATATTCCTTGTCTGTGAGGGTCAATGCTGGTGCAACGGTGATCGAGTCACCAGTATGCACGCCCATCGGGTCAATATTTTCGATCGAACAGATGATGATACAGTTATCGGCGGTGTCGCGGACAACCTCCATCTCAAATTCTTTCCAGCCAAGCAATGATTCTTCGATCAATACTTCGGAAACAGGCGAAAGCCGCAAACCATTACGGACGATATTTTCAAATTCGGCTTTGTTATAGGCAATGCCGCCACCTTCACCCCCCAAGGTAAAGGACGGGCGAATAATCGCTGGCAAGTCAACAAATTCAAGCGCGTCAAGCGCATCTTCAAAATTACTGATCGTGCGTGCGCGGGCGCATTCCAGCCCAATACGTTGCATCGCCAGACGGAATAATTCACGGTCTTCAGCCATTTCGATTGATTTAGTACGGGCACCAATCATTTCAACATCGAATTTGTCCAATGTGCCATCATGGTAAAGCGACAAGGCCGTGTTCAACGCGGTCTGTCCACCCATGGTTGGCAACAGCGCGTCAGGGCGCTCTTTTTCAATGATTTTGGCGACCGTTTCCGGCGTAATCGGCTCTATATAGGTGGCGTCGGCCATCTCCGGATCAGTCATGATCGTGGCGGGATTGGAATTTACTAGAATGATCCGGTATCCATCTGATTTCAGCGCTTTACAAGCTTGCGCACCCGAATAGTCAAATTCACAGGCTTGCCCAATGATGATGGGACCAGCGCCGATGATGAGAATGGAAGAAATATCATTACGGCGCGGCATCTAGGATCTCCCCTGATTCATCAACGCAGTGAAGCGTTCGAAAAGATATCGCGAATCATGCGGGCCAGGTGATGATTCGGGATGGTATTGAACACAAAAGGCAGGTTTACTTTTGTGGCGAAGCCCTTCGACCGAGTGATCGAATAGCGATATATGCGAGATTTCGACATCATCAGGCAGGCTGTCAGGGTCAACGACAAAGCCATGATTCTGGCTGGTGATTTCAATCTTGCCAGTCGCAAGGTCTTTTACCGGATGGTTGGCACCGCGGTGGCCGCGTTCCATTTTATAGGTCTTTGCGCCCAGCGCACGCGCCATGAGCTGATGCCCAATACAAATGCCGAAGATAGGCATATTCGCATCAATAAGGGTGGCAATTTCTGCCGCCGCATAGCTGGATGTGGCCGCAGGATCACCAGGACCGTTGGAGAGGAATACACCGTCAGGCTTCATCGCCATTATGTCAGTAGCCGAGGTGTTGGCAGGGACAACAGTGACATCACAACCAGCATCGGTCAGACAACGCAGGATATTTTGCTTACAGCCATAATCGACAGCGACAACTTTATGTTTAGCCGACGTTTGCCGATGCGCAACCTTGCTGTAATCCCAGCTGCCATCAGACCATTTGTCGGTGGTTTTCTGGCTTACTTCGATAGCCAGATCCATGCCGTTTAGGCCAGGCCAGTCTTTGGCCATTTGGACAAGCGATTCGGTATCAATATGGCCATCAGGCTGATGACATAAAACGCCGCGAGGTGCACCATTATCGCGGATATGCCGCGTCAAGGCGCGCGTATCAATGCCGCTGATGCCAGGTAAATTATGCACGACAAGCCATGCGTCTAGTCCCTGATCAGCGCGCCAGCTAGCCGGATTGGTCACTGGTTGGCGCACAATCATGCCAAGTGCGGCAGGCGTTTTGGTTTCAACGTCATGGCCATTAGTGCCGACATTGCCAATATGTGGAAAGGTAAAGGTAATAAGCTGACCCGCATAAGACGGATCAGTCATGATTTCCTGATAGCCTGTCATCGATGTGTTAAAGCAAACTTCGCCAACATTTGTGGTGGAGGCACCAAAGCCGATTCCGGGGAAAACGGTTCCATCTTCAAGAACTAAAACGGCTGTCGGATTGTCCCAACATGCGCTGAGCGCGGCAAAATCGTGGTCAGATTTTGGTGTCTGCCCCATATTATCACGGTTCCTGCTATTATGTGGGTGCCAAGAGACGCTGTTGGCGCCCCAAGCGAGTGGAGTGATACAAGACAGGCCTTGATTGGTCAAGAGTATGAAGTAGGGTAATTGGAAGAATATTATCGTTACGGATAGAGTAAAATGGATTAAAGCGGCTTAATCTTGTAAAATGTTGTAGGGTTGCACTTTGAAACGTTACTGCGTAAAAGCCTTGAAGTTATGTAACTGGTTTATCAGGAAGTAAGATGCGCGACGAAATCACCGATGCTATGAAACAAGCGCTTAAGGCCAAGGATCAAGTTGCGCTTGGAACAATGCGCTTGATAATGGCGGCGTTAAAAGACCGGGATATCGCGGCGCGTGGCAATGGCAATCAGGATGGAATCAGCGATGATGACATTCTTTCGATGTTGCAGACGATGATAAAACAGCGCAATGAGTCGGCGAAAATGTATCGTGACGGCGACCGGTTGGAGCTTGCAGAAGCCGAGGAAGCCGAAATTGCAATCATTCAGTCATTTCTGCCAGCCCAACTTGATGAAGCGGCCATGAATGCCGCTATCAAGGCAACGATTGCAGAATTAGGCGCATCATCGGTCAAGGATATGGGGCAGGTGATGGCATCGTTGAAAAATAACTATGCTGGTCAGATGGATTTTTCAGCTGTCAGCCAGATGGTCAAATCCATTCTGATGAATAAATAGTCGCTATCCAGACGGACATCATGTGAATGAAAGGCCATGCGTGGCCATAGGCAATGAGGGCGAAGCTGGCAAATAGGCTGACAGTTTGCGCGTTTGTCGACTGTTAGCTAAGCTAAAGCCGAGAAGCCAAGCGGAGAAAATGGCGTCATGGCAGTGCCTCCAGAATTTATTGAAGATTTGCGTCAGCGCGTCCCCTTGTCAGATATAATTGGCAAACGCGTTAAGCTGGTTCGCAAAGGCCGCCGCTTTTCTGGCCTGTGTCCGTTTCATTCGGAAAAAACGCCTTCTTTTTCAGTTGTCGATGATGATGGCTTTTACCATTGTTTCGGATGTGGTGTGCATGGTGATGCCATTTCATTTCTGCGCGAAATGGATGGTCTGGAATTTATGGAAGCGGTTGAACGGCTTGCCGATATGGCTGGCATGGCTATGCCACTTGGGGCACCGCAAGACCCCAAAGTCACTCAACAGCGTAAAGCCGCGCTTGATATTCTGGAGATAACGGCCTCATTCTTTTGCGCGGCGCTTGACCGTGAAGATGGCAAGGACGCCGCACGTTATCTGCTGAATCGTAATCTGGATACAAATATTCTAAAAACCTACCGACTTGGATATGCGCCGCGTGGTGGCTTGCGTGCTGCCTTGTCGGCAAAAGGCTTTAGCGACGCCGATATGCTGGCGGCTGGCGTGTTACGGAAATCGGATCGTGATGGGTCCGTATATGATTATTTCCGTGACCGCGTGATGTTTCCAATTGAAAACCGGCAAGGCAAAGTGATTGCGTTTGGGGCGCGGGCGCTTGGTGATGCACAACCAAAATATCTCAATTCGGGTGAAGGCCCAACCTTTTCAAAAAAAGCGGTGCTTTATGGGTGGGTGCAAGCCCGCGAAGGGTTGCGCCGGCAATTACCATTGGTGATTGCCGAGGGCTATATGGATGTGATCGCTATCCATAAAAGTGGTGTGGCGGCGGCGGTCGCCCCGCTGGGTACGGCATTGACACCAGAGCAGATTGTGCTGGTTTGGAAGTTACATAACGAGCCTGTATTGTGTTTTGACGGTGATGTTGCCGGACAAAAGGCGCAAATGCGTGCTCTTGAAAGATTTCTTCCACTTCTGGAACCAGGCAAAACAGCACGTTTTGCGACTTTGCCTGCAGGTAAAGACCCTGATGATGTGTTGCGTGAGGTTGGACATGAGGGGTTCAAAAATATTGTCGCTACGGCCAGATCGTTGGTTGATACGATGTGGGACGGTATCATGGCAGACCATGATGTGCGTCAGCCCGAACAGCGCGCTCAATTTTGGCAGGCGATAAGGTCGCAGATACGCAATATCGGCAATAATCAAGTGCGCAGTGCCTTTAGTGACGAGATCGAGAACCGAATCGCCGCCATGCGCGCGCAAATGCGGGGCGGAACAATGCCAATGGCAACGCGAACAGTGCGGCGGCCATCAACCGGCATGATTAACCGACATAAAGCATTATTAGCGTTGCTTCTGGCGCATCCGGTGCTTATTTCGGGTGCATTTGAAACGCTATCAATGATCGATTCGGGTGATGAACGGCTTGAGATGGTAAAAAAAGCAGCCATTGATGCGTTAATAAGCGATCCAGACCTTGACGCCGAGGCTTTAAACTATCATTTACAGGGATTGAATTTCACGGATGAACTAGCCGATTTGACAGGGGATGATATGAGGGCCAGATTACCGTTCGACCCCGCCACGCTGGATAGTGAAGCAGCTGAGGCACATCTTGGAGAATTGGTGGCCCTTATAAAGGGAAAATCGGGTGTGTTTTCAAAGGTGACCCAACAACGTAATTAACCATAATCAGACGCACTATGCTGGATCCAAAGGATCGCAGTTTGTGGATATATGAAAATTGCCGGATATGCCGGTACATGAATATGACAGACCTTTCGATGATGATGACATGTCATGGTTTGGTCGCTAGGTGGAAATAAGCACCCTATTTGGGCTACTCTGATCGCTTGTTTAGCTTCAGGGGCAACAAAGGAATGTGAGTGACAGGCATGGCAGTCAAAGCAAAAAAACAAGTCGAGCCGGAAACCAATACAGCTGATTCAGGACAGTCATCCAGTGCCGATGCTGCCCAGCAGACTATCAAAACGCTGATTAAGCTTGGGAAAGAGCGCGGGTTCGTCACACATGACGAACTTAACGCCGCCTTGCCAGCCGAAGAATATACATCCGAACAGATTGACGATGTTATGTCGTCGCTAAGCGAGATGGGTGTATCGGTTGTTGATAGTGCCGAAACCGACGAAAATAACGAAGAAGAACAGGCTGAAGGCGGCAAGGTCGCTGGTAATCTGTCGGATAGTGATGTGTCGGGTACTGATGATCCGGTTCGCATGTATCTGCGTGAAATGGGCAGTGTCGAATTGCTGTCACGTGAAGGCGAGATTGCGATTGCCAAGCGGATTGAAGCCGGTCGTGAAATGATGATTGGCGGTATCTGTGAATCTCCGCTGACGATACGGGCCTTGATGCATTGGCGGGATCAGATTGCCGATGGCGTTGTGCCACTTCGTGACATTATCGATCTGGAAAGTACGCATACAAAGCTGAATGGTGGGCCCATAACCGACCAGAATGTCATTAATGCGTTGAATGCCGAAATCAGCGACGAAGATCTGGAAGATGAAGAAGAAGACGCCGAAGAGGAAGAAGAACTAGAAGATGACGAGGACGAGGATGATGAAAGCGGTGATAGTGATACCGATACATCAACGCGTGATAGTTATGATGAAGAAGATTCAGAAGATCTG
>Ga0233444_10006684_pt1 | contig 10237 bp, 8 predicted proteins | sample SI_124_October20_6_FD_182792 | JGI IMG/M metagenome (GOLD analysis project Ga0233444, IMG submission 182792) | Seawater microbial communities from Saanich Inlet, British Columbia, Canada - SI_124_October2016_10_MG | ecosystem: Environmental > Aquatic > Marine > Inlet | place: Canada: British...
TTGAAAATGCTCTTTTCAAAGAAGATTTTAATGATTTTAAAATACCTAAAAATATTTTTTTAACTTCTTTAAATTATGATACAGGAAATAAATCTGCGCCAGGTGATAAAAATTCTATTATTGAAGCTTTAAAGATAGGAGATATTAACAATATAAATAATAACAACTTAAACTTAATATCTGAACGTGATAATATAATTATGTTTAGACAATTTTATTAATGGAAAATTTTGATTTAAAGTTATCATCTACAGAAAAAACTCTTAGTAATATTAGGGGGTATCTTTGATAGAGAAGATATTGAGAGCAAAATAAAGGAATTAAATCAAATTTCTCAAAAAGAAAACTTTTGGAAAAACAAAGATTTAGTTAAGAAAACAGTCAAACAAAAAAAAATATTCGAAGATATTTTAAACTCATATACCAAATCTCTTAAGGATTTAAATAACCTAAAAGACTTATACGCTTTAGCGTCACAAGAAAAAGACGAAGATACTATTCAAGATTGTGAAAAAAAAATTACTGAAATACTATTAGAAATAAAAAAGAATGAAATAAATTGTTTTTTATCTGGCGAGAATGATGATTACGATATTTATTTAGAAATTCATGCAGGAGCGGGTGGAACAGAAAGTCAAGATTGGGCTGATATGATTAGAAGAATGTATATGAAGTGGTTCGATAAAAAGAATTTTAAATATGAAATTATAAGTGAACATAGAGGGGAAGAAGCAGGAATAAAATCATCTATAGTAAAGGTAGCAGGTGATTACTTGTATGGATTAATGAAAGCAGAGTCAGGAGTTCATAGACTTGTGCGTATATCACCATTTGATAGCGGCGCTAGAAGACATACTAGTTTTGCTAGCGTATGGGTTTACCCTGCAATTGAAGATGATATTAGTATTAAATTAGAAGAAAAAGATTTAAGAATAGACACATATAGATCAAGCGGTGCAGGCGGACAACATGTTAACACAACTGACAGCGCAGTCAGAATTACTCATTTACCAACTAAGATTGTAGTACAGTGTCAAAATGAAAGGTCACAACATAAAAATAAGGAGACATGTTACAAAATGCTCAAAGCTAGATTGTATGAATACGAAATGCAAAAAAAAGAGGAAGAGAATCAAAAAGAATTAAAAACAAAAACCGACATAGGATGGGGTCACCAAATAAGATCATACGTATTGCAACCCTATCAATTAGTAAAAGATTTACGAAATAAAACAGAAAACACAAATCCCACAAGCGTCCTAGAGGGGAATATAGATCAGTTTATAGAAGAAGGAATTAAAATTAAAAATTAAAAATGAAAAAATTATTAGTCAATTTAAGTTTAGTTTTGATTATCTTAATTGGAGTTTTGTTGATAACGCTTTCAACAATAGGAATAGAGACTAATAAGTTTAACGGGTTAATAAAAGAAAAAATATCTGAAAAAAAAAATATAAATTTAGATTTAAAATCTATAAAATTCAAAATTGATCCGAAAAAATTAAGTTTATTCTTAGAAACAGAAAATCCAAATATCAATTATTTGAATTTATCGATACCAGTACAAAATTTAAAAGTTTACGTAGATGTTTTGTCATTTGTTAAATCAAGTCCTAAAATTAATAAGATTAATCTATTGCTAGAAGAACTTGATATTACTCAATTAAGTAATTTATCAAGGTTAATCAAACCATCTAACTTTAAAAGTTTTTTAAATAATAAAATTAAGAAAGGAAAATTGATTTCTGAAATTGAAATATTTTTAGATGATGACGGAGTGTTCAAAGATTTTATCGCAAAAGGCACTGTTAAAAACTTACATGCTGAATTTTTAAATAGTTTAAATCTAACAAAAACAAACTTAAGTTTTTTTGCTGACAAGAATGACATTTTAATAAAGAGTATATTTGGCAACATCGAGGATATAAAAATAACTGACGGTGATATAAAAATAAATCTTGAAAATGGGATAAAATTAAATTCAAATTTTAATTCAAATATAAGTCTCGATAAAACGCTCTTAACTAAATACGAAAGATTTTATAAAAAAAATAATTTTCTATTACAATTATATAGTTTTGAAGCTAATTTAATAAATAATTTCTATATAAATTTTGATAAAACTTATAAAGTAATTGACTATAATTATAGCATATCTGGTAATTTAAAGAAAAGTGAGTTTGAGTTATCAAAACCAATTAAAAATGAGTTTATTAAAAAAGAAATCAAAAAAATTTATTTATCAGACGTTAAAATTCAATCAATTTTTAAACCACAAAATATAAAACTAAATGGAGATGGAAAATATTCTTTTGATAATTTAGATTTTTTAAAAATTAATTTTGAAAATAACACTAATAACAATGAAACTAATTTTAAATTTAATTTTGATTTTAAAGATAGTCTGGAACTAGAATTTTTAAATTATGAGAAACCTGAAAATTCTTTAAGCAATTTTTCCTTAAATTTTAGTAAGAAAAAAAATCTTTTAAAAATTAATAAGTTAGATTTCAAAGAAAAAAAAAATCTAATTAAGATTAAAGATTTAAGCTTTAAAGATAATAAATTACTTTCATTCAAAGAATTATCATTTGAGACAAAAAATAATAGTTTTTTAATTAATAATAGAAATAAAATATTAATAAAAGGTTCAAAATTCGACGCAACTAACTTAGCTAAATATTTTAGCAGACAAAGTAAAGTAAGTATTTTTCAAAAAATAAGCAGTGATATTGAAATTGATTTTGAGAATATCAAAGTGCCGATGTCTGAAAAATTAAAAAATTTTAGATTACTAGGTGAAATTAAAAACGGAAAATTTATAAGAATATCCTCGAAAGGTGATTTTGGAGGTAATAACTTTTTAGACATTTCTATGAAAAAGGATAAAAAAAGTCACAAAAAATATTTAGAAATTTATTCAGATTTAACTCGTCCTTTGCTAGCTGAATATAGTTTTTTTAATGGGCTTTCGGGGGGGAAATTGCTTTTTTCATCTGTAATAGATGGGTCAAGAACTAATTCAAAAATCAAGATTGAAAATTTTAAAGTGATAAATGCCCCAGGTATGATTAAATTATTATCTTTAGCTGATTTAGGCGGTTTAGCTGATTTATCAAAAGGAGAAGGTTTATCTTTCAATACACTTGATATTGATATTGAAAATAATGATGGTTTTTTAAAAATAAACGAAATTCTAGCGTTAGGACCAAGTATTTCTGTCTTAATGGAAGGTTATCAAGATAAAAAAGGTTTAACGAGTTTGCGTGGAACTTTAGTTCCTGCAAAAACTTTAAATAAGATGATCTCTAAAATACCTGTTTTAGGAGATATAGTCATTCCTAAAGAAGTTGGAGAAGGATTATTTGGTATAAGTTTTAAAATGAAAGGACCGAAGGGTAAGATGAAAACATCTATTAACCCAATTAGAACATTAACACCAAGATTTATTCAGAAAATTATTGATAAAAGAAAAATTAAATAACTTTTAAAAGAAAATGCTTTTTCTTACCGTACGATAGTTTTAATATATTCTCTTTAAAATCTTTTGTAAAAAGAACTTTTTTTTGGTCTTCAATTATCACATCATCTATTTTAAAACCTTTATTAACTATTGCTCTACGGGCCTCACTTTTAGACGATAGAATTTTATTATTTGCTATTAGATCAATAATATTGATACCCTTTTCTAACTCTTTAAGTTTTATTCTAATTTCAGGCAAATCTTTGCCTAAGCCACCTTTTTCAAAAGTGTCCTTAGCTGTTTGTTCAGCTTTTTTTGAGGCATCACTACCATGAAGTATTTTAGTAGCTTCGTTGGCTAATAAAATTTTAAGATTATTTATATTTTTTTCTTCTAAAAAAATTTTCTTTAATTTTTCTGTTTCAATTTCAGTAAAGAAATTTAAAAATCTTTTAACATCTCTATCATCAGTGTTTCTCCAAAACTGCCAATAATCATATGGAGCCAACTGATCTCTATTTAACCAAATTGCACCGTTCTCGGTTTTTCCCATTTTTGCACCAGAGGCCAATGTAATTAGAGGTGAAGTTAAACCGAATGCTTCTTTTTTTAGTATTCTTCGTATTAAGTCTGCTCCATTAACAATATTTCCCCATTGATCTGATCCTCCAACTTGTAAAATACAATTTTTATTTTTAAATAGTTGATAAAAATCATACGCCTGTAAAATCATGTAATTAAACTCCATATAACTAAGCGACTGTTCTCTTTCTAATCTTAGTTTTACACTATCGAAAGTAAGCATTTTATTTATTGTAAAATGACTACCAATATTTCTCAAAAATTGTATGTAATTTAATTTTGTTAACCATTTAGCGTTATCTACAAATACAGGAGCGGTTTTTTTATTCGACGTATCTAAAATTTTGTTGAAAACTTTTTTTATACTTTGAATATTCTTTTTAATTTCACTTTTATCTAATATCTTTCTTGTTGAGTCTTTACCAGATGGATCTCCAATTAATGTGGTGCCACCTCCTAAAAGAACTATTGGTCGATGGCCATATTTCTGCATTAATTTTAAAATCATAATTTGAAGCAAACTACCAACATGTAAGCTACTAGCAGTACAATCAAACCCTATGTAGCCAGAAATTGATTTTTTATTGCAAATTTCAGTGAGTTTATCTAAATCCGTACATTGGTTTAGATAGCCTCTTTCCACCATTTCATTTAAAAACTTATTTTTCATAGTGCTATTTGTTAAAGCAACTATTATACAAAAATTGTATTAAATAAATAAAAATATGCAAAAAAAATTGATCTCTTTAGGTTTAATGAGCGGCACTTCTGCGGACGGTGTTGATGCATCTATTGTTAGAACTAATGGGTTAAACCAATACGACTTGATTAAAGATAAGTATTACGAATATGACACAGATATTTACAAAGATATTCACAACTTAAAAGATAAAATTCATAATAAAGAAGATTTAGAAAGAAATAAAACTGAAATCGATAATCTTGAGAGAAGAATTACTATTTTTCACGCGGGAGTAATAAAAGACCTGGATGTTAGCAATGACACTATAATAGGTTTTCATGGCCAAACCATATATCATAATCCTGAAGAAAGAATATCTAAGCAATTAGGAAATGGAAAATTATTAAACCAATTAGTAAAAAAAGACGTAGTATTTGATTTCAGAAGCAATGATATTTTAAATGGAGGTCAAGGAGCACCCTTATCGCCAGTTTTTCATTATTTAATTAGCCTACAAAATAAAATCAAATTACCAGTCTGTTTTCTTAATATAGGAGGCATCTCTAATATTACCGTTATCACAAATAAGAGTGATCTTAACAAATTAATAAGTAAAGACATAGGACCAGGAAACTGTCTCATAGATACTTGGATAAGAAAAAATTCTAATAAAAAGTTTGATCAGGATGGACTTATCGCTTTAAGTGGAACCAGAAATGAAATAATTTTTGAACAAGCTCAAGAATTATATATGAATAGAAATAATAAAAAAAAGCTTTCATATGATACTAACGATTTCGATATATCTTTTTTAAGAGGCCTAAGTTTTGAAGATGGAGTTACAACTCTTACAGATTTTACAGCAAGTGTTATAGGTGAGGAATTATCCTTATCTTTGCAAAATATTGAAGATAAAGTACAAGATATATTATTATGTGGTGGAGGAAGAAAAAATAAAGTTTTAATTGAAAAAATTAAAAAAAATTTATTACCCCATATACAATTAAGATTAATTGATAAGCTTGAAATTGATGGAGATTTTATTGAGTCTCAAGCTTTTGCATTTTTGGCTGTTAGATCGATAATGAAACTACCAATTTCTTTTCCTAATACAACAGGATGTAAAATACCATGCACCGGAGGAAGTATAATAAAAAATTAAATTAAAGCAGTTTTTTCTTTTAAATATTTTTCAATTTCAGCTTTTAATTCTATTTCTTTATCTTTAAAAAAATGATTTGAATTTTTCATTTTAGAAAAAATTACCTCAACACCTTTTTGACTTTTAATTCTATTATCTAATTCATCAATACTTTCTTTTGCTACTAATTCATCATTTTCACTATAAATTACTTGTCCAGAAGTTGGACAAGGTGCTAAAAAGGAAAAATCATATACATTAGGCTGCGGAGAAACTGCTATAAAGTTATTTACTTCAGGTCTTCTCATTATTAATTGCATACATATTAAAGAGCCAAAAGAAAAACCAGAAACCCAACACTGACTGTAATCTAAATTTTGTCTCTCAATCCAATCTAATGCAGCCGCTGCATCTGACAACTCTCCTTGACCATTATCGAATACTCCGTCGCTTTTTCCAACTCCTCTAAAATTGACCTTTATTACTGAGAAACCATTTTCTAAAAAAATGTTATACATCAGCTGAACTATCCTATTGTTCATAGTTCCTCCATATTGTGGATGAGGGTGTAAAACAATTGCTACCGGTGAACCAAATTTTGGATTCTTATAGTATTTAGCCTCAAGCCTTCCAGCGGGGCCTGGTATAAATATTTCTAAACTTTTAGGTTTCATATTTGATAATGATTATTATTTTTAGCAAAAGATTATGTTTTATAACATGTTTTTATGCGGCAAATAATTTTTTTTAATTCTTACTAAATTAGTAGGATTTAATCTAAAAATATTGTATTACAACGATAATTTATGAAATTAACCACCAAAGGAAGATACGCAGTAATGGCTATGGCTGATTTAGCTCTATTTAAAGATAAAGGTCCAACAAGTCTAACAGATATAGCTTTGAGACAAAATATTTCATTAGCCTACTTAGAACAAATATTTATTAAGCTAAAAAGTAACAACTTAGTAAAAAGTGTTAGAGGAGCGAAAGGCGGCTATGAATTAGATGTTTCGCCTGAAGAATTAAGAATTTCAAACATAATTTCAGCAGTGGACGAAGAAGTAAAAATGCTAAGTTGCAATAAGGAGTCAAAAAAAGGATGCAACAATAAGTCCTCAAAATGTATTACACATAATCTATGGGATCAACTTGATCAGCATATAAATAATTTTTTTGAAAAAGTAAAATTACAAGATTTAGTAAAAAAAAATCAAAATTTAAATAAATGAAAACAGAAGATTTAAAAAATTCTCAAGAGTACAAGTATGGCTTTACTACTGACGTAGAAAATATCAGAGCCCCAAAAGGTCTGAACGAAGATACAATTAAATTTATTTCTAATATAAAAAAAGAACCCAAATGGATGTTAGAATGGAGATTGAAAGCTTACAGTAGATTAAAAGTTTTAAAAGAACCTAACTGGCAAAAGCCAAAGTACCCAAAAATAGACTATCAAGACCTGTACTATTACTCAGCACCAAAAAGTGCATCTGAAAAACCTAAAAATCTAGATGAAATTGATCCTAAAATTTTGGAAACTTATAAAAAGCTTGGAATACCATTGGTTGAACAAAAAAGATTAAATGGTATCGCTGTCGATGCTGTATTTGACTCAGTGTCAGTTGCCACTACTTTTAAAGATGAGCTAACAAAACAGGGAATAATTTTTTGTTCAATATCTGAAGCAATTCAGAAATACCCAGAGCTAGTTAAAAAATATTTAGGTTCTGTAATTCCTTTAAGTGATCATTATTTTGCAACTTTAAACTCTGCTGTGTTTACTGATGGATCATTTGTTTATATTCCTCCAAACACTAGGTGTCCAATGGAGCTTTCAACCTATTTTAGAATTAACGCTTCTGAAACTGGACAATTTGAAAGGACTTTAATCATAGCCGATAAAGGAAGTTATGTGAGTTATTTAGAAGGATGTACAGCCCCGATGAGAGATGAAAATCAACTTCATGCAGCAAATGTAGAATTAATAGCTTTAGATGATGCTGAAATAAAATACTCTACAGTACAAAACTGGTATCCAGGAGATGAGAAGGGTGTAGGTGGTATATATAATTTTGTAACTAAAAGAGGAGCTTGTAGAGGAAAAAATTCTAAAATTTCATGGACACAAGTAGAAACAGGTTCTGCTATTACCTGGAAATACCCAAGCTGTATTTTACAAGGAGATAATTCGATTGGTGAATTTTATTCTATTGCAATCACAAATAACTTTCAAAAAGCTGACACCGGAACCAAAATGATACATCTTGGAAAAAATACTAAAAGCAAAATAATCTCAAAAGGAATATCAGCTGGTAATGCAGACAATATGTATAGAGGCCTTGTTGAAATTAAAAATAAAGCAACAAATTCAAGAAATTATACTCAATGTGATTCATTATTGATGGGTAATAAATGTGGAGCTCATACAATTCCTTACATAAAAAACAGCAATGCTACTTCAACAATAGAACACGAAGCAACAACCACTAAGATAAACGAGGAACAACTATATTATTGTAATCAAAGGGGATTAGACCAAGAAGAAGCTGTAAGCCTTATAGTTAATGGATTTTGTAAAGAAGTTTTACAACAACTTCCCATGGAGTTTGCTGTAGAAGCCCAAAAACTTGTAGCGATTAGCTTAGAAGGAAGTGTTGGATAATGTTAAAAATTAAAAATTTAGATGCTACTATTGACAATAAGCACATCCTAAAAGGCTTAAACCTAAACATAAAACCTGGAGAAGTTCATGCAATCATGGGTCCTAATGGTTCGGGAAAAAGTACATTAGCTAATGTTTTATCAGGTAAGAATGGTTATGAAATTAAAGGAGATATCCAATTTAACGGAGAATATCTTAATGAACTCTCAACAGAGGAAAGAGCTCAAAAAGGGATATTTTTAGCTTTTCAATATCCTTTAGAAATACCAGGTGTAAGTACAAATATTTTTTTAAAAACTTCTTTAAATGCAGTTAGAAAAGCAAAAGGTGAAAAAGAATTAGATACGTTGACTTTTTTAAAACTAATTAAAGAAAAAGCTTCAGAACTTGGTATTGATGAAAAATTTTTGTCTCGTCAACTTAATGTAGGTTTTTCTGGAGGTGAAAAGAAAAAAAATGAAATATTACAAATGAAATTACTAGAACCAAAGCTATCAATTTTAGATGAGACAGACTCAGGATTAGACATAGACGCTTTAAGAATAGTAGCCGATGGAGTTAATTCATATAAAAGTAAAGATAATGCCTTTTTGATAATCACTCATTATCAAAGACTTTTAGATTATATCAAACCAGATTTTATTCATGTTTTATCAAATGGCAAAATTATTAAAACTGGTGATGCATCTCTAGGAGTCCAACTAGAGAAGACGGGTTATATAGGCTTAAGTTAAATGCAGCAGTTTTATGATTTTAAAATAGAGAAAATTAAGAATCTCTCATCAGAAGAAAAAAAATTAAGAAAAAAGAATCTTGAACTTTTTTATCTTAATGGTTTTCCTAGTAAAAAAGATGAGGATTGGAAATTTACAGATCTAAATTCTATATTAGGCCAAAACTTTTCCAATATTGTTAATACAGATTTAATACCTGAGGCAAGACCATACAAATCAATTATTGAATTTGAGCATAATTTTATTTATTTAGTGAATGGAAAACTTATATCTAAATGTTTTGCTCATGAAGAAAAAGATAAAATTTTTATAAATAATTTTGATTATAAAAATGAAATAATTTTAGATAGGGCTAATACATTAAGTTTTTTAAATAACGCTTTAGCTAAAGATGGTTTTTCACTAGAAATCTCTAAAAATTATAAATTTAAAAAGCCCTTAGTTATTTATAATCAATTTTCTAATTCTTTGAAAGAAACTATTGTTAATAATAAAAATTCACTAATCTTAAATGAAAATTCAGAATTAACTTTAATCAATTTAGTAGATATTGCTTCTAAAGAAAACTTTATGATTAATGTGATGGAAGGCATAAAATTAAAAAAAAATGCTTCTTTGAAAAGTATTTTAATAAATAATTCGAAAAACAATGCTTATTTTTATAAATATTTAAAAAATGACTTAGAAAAAAATTCTAATTTAGAAAACTATATATTGTCATCAGGCCTGAAACTCAACAAACTCGACATCGAAGTTAATCATATTGAAGAGAATTCAAGCAGTAGTATTTTTTCAGCTTTAAATTTATTAAATAACGAACATCAAGAAATTAAAACGCGAATAAATCATAACGCTCCGAATTGTCATAGTTATCAAAAAATAAAAAATGTTTTAAATAATGAAAGCAAAGCCGTTTACCAAGGAAAAATCTTTGTAAAAAATATAGCTCAGAAAACCGATGCATATCAAT
>Ga0233444_10006687_pt1 | contig 10234 bp, 8 predicted proteins | sample SI_124_October20_6_FD_182792 | JGI IMG/M metagenome (GOLD analysis project Ga0233444, IMG submission 182792) | Seawater microbial communities from Saanich Inlet, British Columbia, Canada - SI_124_October2016_10_MG | ecosystem: Environmental > Aquatic > Marine > Inlet | place: Canada: British...
CTTTATTTTATATCAATTCACTCAACGAAATTGATTTTAATTATTTTATAGAAAAGAATTTTTCTAATCTTTCTTTCGAAGAGACAAGTTTTTTATCAAGTATTAGTAATGGTTCTCCAGGTTTAGCTAAGAAGTTAATAGATAACAAAACATATAATGTTTATGACAATTTTCTGGATGACATTATTAATTATCATGCATCTACTTTATTTTTAGAAAAAATTAACAATTTATTATCAGTTAATGAAAAAAACAACGCTTTTTTATTTTCAAGTTTTCAACTAATAATTAACGATCTTATAAAAAAATCTACTTTTTATTTAAACACTAAAAAATTTGTTGACTGTACTTTAACTAAAGAAAAAACTTTAATTAAATTAATTTTAAATCACAATAATGGTTTAAAGCTTTTGAATTTACATTCAAAATTTGATAGATATATGAATTCTGCTGATTTAGTTAATTTAAATAAGTCTGAAATAGTTATCGATACTTTAAAAGATTTATTTGGCAAGTAGTTTTAAAAGCTTTTATATGAAAAATACTTATTACATTACAACTCCAATTTATTATGTAAACGACCTACCTCACATTGGTCATGCTTACACAACATTATCTTGTGATATATTGGCAAGATTTAAGCGTCTTGATGATTTTGATGTTTTTTTCTTAACAGGGACTGATGAACATGGTCAGAAAGTAGAGACAGCTGCAAATAATAAAAACGTTAAACCTCATGATTTTGTAAATGAAGTTTCACAAAACTTTAAAAATCTACTTAATTGTATGAATTTTTCGAATGATGACTTTATTAGAACAACAGAAAAAAGACATATTAAATCCTGTCATAAAATTTGGAATACCCTTATCGATAATGGTCATATTTATTTAGGTAAATATGCTGGTTGGTATGCAGTAAGAGACGAGGCTTTTTTTTTAGAGTCTGAACTAATTGACGGAAAAGCACCTTCTGGTGCACCAGTTGAATGGGTTGAAGAACCTTCTTATTTTTTTGATTTATCAAAATGGCAGGATAAATTGCTTTCTTTTTATGATGAAAATAAAGATTTTATATCTCCTGTTTCAAGAAGAAATGAAATTCTTAGTTTTGTTAAAGGAGGATTGAAAGATCTTTCTGTAAGTAGAACAAGTTTTTCGTGGGGTGTAAATGTTCCAAATGACGATAATCATATTATGTATGTATGGCTTGATGCTCTTACAAATTATTTGTCGGCATGTAATTATTCTGAAGATGATGATAAAGACTTTTTTTCTAAATTTTGGCCTGCAAATATTCATATGGTAGGTAAAGATATAATTAGATTTCATGCTGTTTATTGGCCCGCGTTTCTTATGGCAGCTAAATTGCCACTACCAAAGAAAATTTTTGCACATGGATGGTGGACTAATGAAGGTAATAAAATATCAAAATCATTGGGAAATGTTATTAATCCATTTGAAATAGTTGAAAAATACGGCATTGATCAAGTTAGATATTTTTTGATGAGGGAGGTACCTTTTGGAAATGATGGAGATTTTTCAAATTCTCAATTAGTGAATAGAGTAAACAGTGATCTTGCTAATAGTTATGGAAATCTTTTTCAACGTGTAGTGTCGATGATTTGTAAGAACTGTGATGAAGAAGTGCCTATAAAACCAAAGAATTTTAAAATTGAAGATTTGATTTTAATTAATTCTATCAAGGATCATATGGATGATTACAGGTTTTTAATTGATAATCAAAAATTTGATCAATATTTGAAAAATATTTGGATTACAATAAGCAATGCTAATAAATATGTAGATGAACAAGCTCCATGGTCCTTAAAGAAAAGTGATTTTTCTAGAATGAAGGATGTTTTATATATTTTATTAGAGACAGTAAGGCAGGTGTCTATCTTACTTCAACCTTTTATGCCTGATTCATCTAAAGCAATTCTAGATCATCTAAAAATAGTAGATGATGAGCGGGATTTTAAGTCTCTTGGTAAGATGTATGAGGGTGGTATTAACATTTCAACACCATTACCACTTTTTCCTAGAATTAATTAAATGAAAGTTATATGAATTATTTAATAGATACACATGCACATTTGGATTTTCCAGAATTATACTCCAAACTTGATTTAATTATAGAAAACGCTAAAAACCAAAATGTTTTGAAAATCATTACTATATCAACAAATTTAAACAAAATTGGAAAAATTATTCAAATTTCAAATGATTATGATGCTGTATATTTTACCGTAGGAGTCCATCCAAACGAAGTTTTAAAGGATAAAGACTATCAAAATTACTCTCTTATATCTGATATTTCGAATAATTTAAAATGTGTTGGAATAGGTGAATGCGGTCTTGATTATCATTTTGGAAATGAAGATAAAGATAAACAGAAATTATCATTTATAACTCAGATAAAAGTAGCAAGAGACAAGAAACTTCCATTAATTATTCATTCACGAGATGCAGACGAAGATATGATTGATATATTACAAGATGAATATAAAAAGGGGGCTTTTAAAGCTATTCTTCATTGTTTTAGTTCAGGTAAAGATTTAGCATTATGTGGCCTTGATCTAGGTTTTTATATTTCTTTCTCAGGAATAGTAACATTTAAATCTGCAAAGTTAATACAGGAAATTGCGTGTATTGTTCCTAAAGATAGAATATTAGTTGAAACAGATGCCCCATATCTAGCGCCGTCTCCTTATAGAGGATCGGTTAACGAGCCTAAAAACTGCTTTTATACTGCAAAGTTTCTATCAGACATTAGAAATATTGATTTTAATGAGTTTACTAATCATTTGTGTATGAACTCTCTAAGAATATTTGATAAGATGTTATGATGAAAAGTGAACTTAAAATAACTGTATTAGGTACAGGAACGTCTGTAGGCATTCCTGCTTTAGGTAAGTTAGGTTGGGGTAAATGTGACCCTAATAACCCAAAAAATAAACGTCAAAGATGTTCTATTTTAATTCAAAATGAAAACACAACTATATTAATTGATGCTGGCCCTGACATAAAAAATCAATTAATAGAGCATAACATAAAGAAAATAGATGCTGTGCTTATTACTCATCAACATTCAGATCATATTTCGGGATTAGATGAATTAAGACCATTTTATTTTTATAACAGAGAAAAAATAAAGTTATACACTAATTCTGAAACATCTACTTTTTTATTAAACAGATTTGATTATCTATTTAATAGAAATAAAAACTCTCAATCTTATTTTGAACCACCATTAGAACTTATAAATATTGATTATTATCAAAATTTAATGATTAATGATATTTCTATTGACACAATTAAGCAACATCATGGTGTTATAGACACACTTGGCTTTATTATTAATAATACATTTGCTTACTGTACTGACGTTGTTTCTTTTCCAAAAGAGAGTTTTGAGTGTTTATATAAATTAAATACTATTATAATAACTGGATTAAGATCTACGCCTCATACTGCTCACGCTCATTTTGATCTTACTTTTAAATGGTTAGCTGACTTAAAGCCACGTGTTGCATATTTAACGCATTTAAGCCCAGAGTCAGATCATGATACAGTAACAAAATTATGCCCATCTGGTGTTTATCCAGCTTATGACGGCCTAGTTATTAATATTTAGTTACATAATATATATTATGCGACAAACATAAATATAATCATAAACTACCCTTGCATTCCTATAAACTATAATAGCCTAGACACAGTGATAGATAATAAAATTTAAACATTCTTCTAAAATGTCATTGTCTCTGATAACATACTAATTAATTGCGTCTAAATTACTAAATAGGATTTATAGTGGAAAAAATAGAAATAAAAAAAAATACTATAATATTCGAAGCTGGACACAAAGCGGATGCAGTTTACTTGATCTTAAAGGGTGAAATTGGTATTTTTCTGCCACAAAATGATAGTTTGACACCTAACTTTCTTTTAGGAGAAAACGAAATTTTTGGAGAAATGGGAATTATAAATAACACTTTACGTACAGCTAAAGCATATACAATGACTGATTCTAATTTAATTAAAATTAGTAAATCTGAATTTGATAGTAAATTATCAACTTGTGACCCATTTATAATGGGTTTAATTAGAGTTTTAGTTGGTAGAATTAGTGATATGCTCAAGAAAGAATAGTTATCCAATTTAATAAAAAAACTGGATAACCATATGTAAATTTTACATATTTAGAACCAAGAGAATGGGTTCCACCATGAACTACTATCACCGCTGTCCTTTGTTGGTTTAGTATCACTTGAAGTTGAGCCAATAGAAGCCCAATCAGGTACAATAGAATTATATGTGGAGCACCCTGAACTTAGTGTCAGAAATGCTACAATAATTAAAAAACTTATTTTTTTAAACATGCTATTTCCTTTCAATATATAAAAGTTTATTATTTTCATTATGAATGAATTTTATATAATTAATAACTATTATTAATTTTTATTATTTAATCTTAATGTAAAATATTAATTTGGAGATTTATTATGGATATTAAACCTTATGGAAGCACTGCAACACGAATTCACGGTGAACCTGGACATAAAGTTCGTCCATTATCTAAAACAATCGATGCTCACTGTCATTTGCATGTTCAAGAAGCAGCTGAAGTGGTTCAAGGTTTATTTGATCAGGGAGATGTCCCTGCTTTTAGACACTCTAATTTAACAACTACTAATCAAAATATTCAACAAGTTAAAGATAGGTTTATGGATTTAACAAATGTTGAAACTAGATTAAAAAAAATGGACTCTCAGGGAATTGATATGCAAGTTCTTATCCCTGTACCTTTTCAACATTATTGTAATATTAGATCTAATGCAGCAATAAAAGCTATTGAAACAATTAACAACAAGCTTTCTGCAACTGCTAATGCTAGAAAAGATAGATTTGTAGCTTTAGGTCACTTACCCATGCAAAATGGTGATTTGGCAGCTAAAGAAATGTTACGCTGTGTGAATGAACTCGATATTAGAGGTTTTCAAGTAATAACATTTCAAGATGGTAAAGAATTATCACACCCTTCATATGATCCCGTGTGGGAAACAGCAACTAAGTTAGACGTCCCTATTTTTTTACATCCAAATGGCTACCCAGAAGGTGAAAGGTTAAAAAATCATTATTTTATAAATATAATTGGTAACCCAATGGATACTACAGTTGCTTTACATCATTTAATTTTTGATGGAACAATGGAAAAATTTCCAACTTTAAAAATATTTGTAGCTCATGGTGGTGGTTATCTTCCTGCTTACTCTGGAAGGATTGATCATGCCTGGGGCGCCAGACCCGATTGCAGAGGTTATGATTTGAAATACAAACCGTCTCACTATTTGAAAAGAATGTATTTTGATACTGTTGTATTTTCTTTTGATCAATTAAAATACTTAATTGATAAGTTTGGTTCAGATCACATTATAATGGGAACTGATTACCCATATGATATGGCCGAAGACGACCCAATTGAACATGTAATTGGCACTAAAGGTCTTACAAAAGATGATATAGAAAAGATTACTGGATCAAATGCCTGTTCTTTATTTAAAATCTCATAAGAAATACGTTGATTAAAGAAATTTTAATTGCTGGATATCAAGGATCTAATTCTGTCCATACTAAATCTATACAACACTTTATTGATAATATAAGTAATGAATATAACGTAAATTATGTTATGGATATTACAATTAACAATGAAAAAGCATCAAGTTTAATAGATAAAACAATTAATCAAAGCATTGATATATCTTATTTATTATCAAGTTATTATGAAAGTATAATACCTGAAATCAAAATACTTGACCTCCCCTATTTTTTTAACTCAAGAAATGAAGCATATGATTTACTAAAATCAGATTTTTTTTATTTTATTGATAATAAGCTATCAAATTTTAATCTAAAGCTTTTAGGTTTTTGGGATAATGGGATCAGGCATTTTAGTTCTCAAAAAATGATAGAAAAACCTCATGATTGTGTTGGACAAATTTTAAGAACTACCCCTAGCCCTCTTCACATTGAAATCTTTAAATCATTCGGCTTTACAACAAACCCTTTAGATGTAAGAGATTTTAAGATAGCTATAAAAGAAAACACAATTAATGCTCAGGAAAACCCACTTACAAATTATTGGAATTTTGAAATATATAACTATCAAAAGTTTATTACGTTATCTTCACATATGTTTGGCTTTTGTCTTTTTGTAATAAATAAAGATTATTTTGAAACTTTAAATTTAAAGCAAAAAGAGAAAATACTTGATTGTTCCGTTAAAAGCACCGAATTTCAAAGAAATTTAGCACTCAAAGAAGATGCTATGTTAATGAAAAAAATAAAGGATCAAGGAATTAAAATAGTTACGCCAGAAATAAAAAACTTAAATAAATTTAAAAAAAAATCTCAAGTCTTTCATAAAAATTATTTTAAAGATTATCCTCATATGAAGAAATACATATAATGATAAAGAGATAAATTTATTATTTTGTGGGTCTTAAAAAATCAAAGTCAACACCTTTATCTGCCTGTAAAACACTGTCAAAAAATATTTTATTATAACCACGTCTTTTTACACTCTTTTTATTTTTTTTATTATCATGTCTAAGTTTAATTTCATCATCCGTTATTTTTAATTCTATTAATCTTTTATAAACATCTAATTTAATTATATCGCCACTTTCAACTATATTTAAATTTCCTCCTGCTGCAGCTTCTGGGCAAACATGTAATACAATCGTACCAGAAGCTGTACCGCTCATTCTACCATCTGAAATCCTAACCATATCTTTAACGCCCAATTTAGCTAATTTCTTTGGAATTGGAATTAAACCAGCCTCTGGCATACCTGGAGCACCAAGTGGCCCTATATTTCTTAAAAGAAGAATACTATCTTTGGTTACATTTAAATCTTCACTATCAATCCTATTGGCTAAATCTTCTAAATCTTCAAATACTTCTACAATTCCTTCGTGTACCAGCAACTCTTTGGATGCAGCAGATTGTTTTATAATAGCAGAGCCAGGAGCTAAGTTTCCATTCAAGACTGCAATACTTCCTTTATCAAATATAGGATCTTTAGTTTTTCTAATAACTTGTTGTGGCCAATCAAAATTATTCTTATCTATAATTTCTCTTAAGCTTATACCAGATACTGTCATAGCATCTAAATGAAGATATTCCTTCATTTCATTTAGTATCCTTGGAAGACCTCCAGATTTAAACAAATCTTCCATATATCCGCTTCCAGATGGCTTTAAATCAACTATCATAGGCGTGTTTTTTGTCATTTGATCAAAATCATTTAAATTAATATCTATCCCTAATCTGCCAGCCATAGCAGTCAAATGAACTATTCCATTTGTCGAGCCTCCAATAGCTGAAAGTATAGTTAAAGCATTTTGAAAATTCTTTATTGTTAAAAAATCTTTTGGTTTATATGATTTATTTGCAATTTCTACAGCTATCCTACCTGTTTCTTCAGCAATTCTTCTTCTTTCAGCTGAAACAGCGGGAGCAGAAGCACCATTTGTAACCATCATGCCTAATGCTTCAGTAATTAATGCCATAGTGCTAGCTGTACCCATTACTCCGCAAGTCCCTACAGTTGGCACTAGTTGATTATTAACTTCATTAATCTCATTCTCATCAATTTCTTCAGCTCTAAATTTTGCCCAATACCTTCTACAATCTGTACACGCCCCTACCCTTTCTCCTTTGTGAGACCCTGTAAGCATGGGCCCTGTGACTAACTGTATTGCAGGAATGTCCGCACTAAAAGCACCCATAATTTGAGCAGGAACGGTCTTATCACAACCTCCGATTAAAACACATGCATCCATAGGTTGAGCTCTTAACATTTCTTCAGTGTCTATGGACATAAGATTTCTTAAATACATAGAGGTAGGATAAGCAAAAGATTCATGTATTGTGATTGTAGGAAATTCTAATGGAATTGCTCCAGATGCCAGAATACCCGATTTTACACTCTTGATTAAATCGGGCACATTTCCATGACAAGGATTATAATCGCTATAAGTGTTAGTTATTCCTATAATAGGTTTGCTTAACATTTCTTCGGAATAACCCATTCCTTTTATGAACGCTTTACGAAGAAATATAGAAAACCCACTATCACCATAACTAGTTAAGTTCTTATACATACCTTTTGTTTTTCTGTTCATAGAAATTACCCTTCTTGAATATTATTAGAATAAATATACAAGACATATATTTTTTGTGTAAATTATTTAATTAAATAATTCCTTTGTTATATTGTCTTTAGTAAAAGGCATAGTCTTAATCCTTTGTCCTAATGCTTCATATATGGCATTTGATATAGCGGCTCCAGTTGGTCCAGCAACAACCTCCCCTACTCCAAGATAAGGAAGACCTTCTTTATTAATAATATTCGTTTCAATATCTGGAATATTGTCAAAGCCTATTATTTTATATGAATCCCAATCTTTAGAAATAATTTCTTTTGTGTCAAAACGAACTTCTTCATATAAAGACCAACTAGCAGCTTGTATAAAGCCACCTTCTACTTGAGCTTTTATACCATCTTCAAATGCTATTTCACCAGCCTCTACAGTAATCCAAGCCTTATTTAATTTGATTTCTAAATCATCATTTACCTTTAATTCTACTCCAACAGCACAATAAGAAGCAGAGTTTTTGTATCTAGCAAAACCTATACCTCTATGAAAACCAATTTCTTCAGTTTTATTATTCATGTCCAACTTTAAGGTTTGTAAAACATCTATAGCTCTTTGATCATTTAAATGATTTTTTCTAATTTCAAATGGGTCGATGTTTTTAAGTAATGCCAAATCATTAATAAAACACTCAGTTGCTATTATATTTGCAAAAGCACCTAATGTTCTTAAAGCAGATGTTCTAAGTGGTAAATCATGAACTAAGTTTTTAACTAATCTAGTTTCTTGAAAATCATATAATGGATCTAAATTTCTATGTATACCCATGTGTGCTGATGTTTTGGGTTTAGATTTTTTTTTAATAAAGTCATTAGTTAAAAATTTAAAGCTTATAAAATTATAAAGTTCGGTTTCCGATGGCCTTGACAAATACGTGTCTGAATAAGCTTCGTTAGACCAATATATGATTTTACCCTCACTATCAATCGCACCTTTAAGCTTATTCATCGAAGCGCTACCGTATGGCTCCCAACAATGTTCATCTTCACGTGTCCATTTTAATAAGATATGACATTTTGGAAATTCTTTTGATAACAATGCCGCCTCAAAAGCTACATCATCTGCTCCATTATGACCATAACAGCCAGATCCTGGGACATGTTTTAATGTCATTTTATCTTGCTCAACATTAAAGTATGAACACAAAGATTTTTTAAGAGCAAAAAGCGACTGACTATGTGAATAAACTGTAAAGCTATCATTGAAATATGCACATGCGGCAGAAGGCCCTATTGGAGCATGCATTAAGTAGTTTTTTTTATATTCACTTGATAACATAAAGGCTTCAGAATCATTAAACTCTTTAATAATTGGAATATTTTCATTAAAAGCTTCGCCACCTGCTTTAACCAACAAGGTATCTTTATCATTTTCAGATAGAGAATTAAAAATATTATTATTAGATAAATCTTTAATTTCTTTCCAAATTATTTGTTTTTTTATCAAATCCAGATATTTAACTACTAAAAATTCATCATTAGACAATAAAGCAATGAATGAACCTCTAATAAACAATTTTATATTATTTGTTTTTAATACTTGAACAAAATTTTTATTAACTTTTTCAAATTTTGAGTGATAGTTTGGTGGCCTTACAATCCTGGCATGCAACATGTTTGGAAAACACATGTCATGTACATAGTTGTAACGTCCAGTAACAATATCATGAATAGATTTAATTTCTATTGCTTGAGTGTTTTTATGACTAAGTTCTGAAATTTCACTTTCTTTGATTGTATCAGGGATTTCTAGCTTTTGAAAATCATCAGTAGTTGCAAAATCCCAATATGAAACACTTTTATTAGATGTTTTATCTTTAATCACACCATTATCGTAAAGTATATTTTCTAATAAGATATTCTTTGTATTAATTGCATAATTATAAAATTCTTTTTTTAATGTAAAAGATGCTGCTTTGATAGCAGTTCCAGAGACGGCAACTGATAAACTACTTGCAGTTATACCTTCATCAGGAGATTTATCTGTATCCAATTTAATAACGTCAATTT
>Ga0233444_10006689_pt1 | contig 10233 bp, 6 predicted proteins | sample SI_124_October20_6_FD_182792 | JGI IMG/M metagenome (GOLD analysis project Ga0233444, IMG submission 182792) | Seawater microbial communities from Saanich Inlet, British Columbia, Canada - SI_124_October2016_10_MG | ecosystem: Environmental > Aquatic > Marine > Inlet | place: Canada: British...
AATAAAAAAAAAAAAAAAATTCAAAGCGAATATATAAAAAAGATTGACCTTTTAAAAAAATACAACAAATTTTATTTTATTAACGATGCGCCACAAATATCAGACTCTGAATATGATAAAATAAAAAAAAACTTATTAGAACTAGAAAAAAAAAATCCATATTTAAAGAAATTAAAAAATATTAGCAACATTATTGGAGCACCACCTTCCAATAAATTTAAAAAAATTAAACATTTGAAACCTATGCTTTCTTTATCTAACGCATTTGAAAAAAAAGATATGGAAGATTTTCAAAAAAAAATAAATAATTTTTTGAACACTCAAGAAAAAAAAATAGAATTATTTTGTGAGCCTAAAATTGATGGTATTTCTGCAACTTTAATTTATGAAAATGGATATTTAATAAAAGGTTTGTCGAGGGGAGACGGTCATACTGGTGAAGATATTTTAGAAAATTTAAAGACAATAAAAAATATTCCACAAAAAATTAAAGCTGAAAACTTACCTCAATTAATTGAAATAAGATGTGAAATATACATTGGAAAAAAGGATTTTGTTAAAATCAAAAATAATTTTGCCAATCCAAGAAATGCTGCTGGAGGTTCATTACGACAAAAAGATCCTAGAGAAACCTCTAAAATCCCTTTGAAATACTTTGCTTATGGATTTGGTGAAATGAAACCGATGATATTTTCAAAACAATCAGAATTTTTAGAAAAAATAAGTAAATGGGGTTTTATGATTAACTCATTATCTAAAATTATAGATAGTACAGATGAGATAGAAAAACAGCATACAAAAATTGATTTATTAAGGTCATCCTTAGATTATGATATTGATGGTTTGGTTTATAAAGTTAATAACTTAAATTTACAAAGTAGACTGGGAAATACTTCAAATTCTCCAAGGTGGGCTATAGCTTATAAATTTTCTGCTGAAAAAGCTGTGACTAAAGTTAACGACATCACCATTCAGGTAGGAAGAACAGGAGCTATAACTCCAGTAGCTAAAGTAGATCCAGTTACTGTTGGTGGCGTTGTAGTATCAAATGCCACCTTACATAACGAAGACGAAATTCAAAGAAAAGACATTAGAATTGGAGATACAATAAAAATCCAAAGGGCCGGAGATGTAATTCCTCAAGTAGTTTCAGTAGATTTTTCTAAAAGAGATAAAAAAAGTAAGAAATATATTTTTCCAAAAAAATGTTTATGTGGAGCTGATACAAAGAAAGAATTAAGCAAATCTACTAATAAACAAGATGCAGTGCGAAGATGCAATAAAGGCTATGAATGTAAATTTATAGCAAAAGAAAAACTTAAACATTTAGTCTCCAAAGAAGCTTTTAATATTGATGGACTTGGTAAAAAGGTAATAGAACAATTTTGGGAATTAAAATTAGTTAAAGAACCATCAGATATTTTTGAATTAAACTATGATAAGATAAGTAAATTGGAAGGATGGGGCGATCTTTCTATTAACAATTTAAAAAAAGCTATTATAAAATCTAAATCAATTACTTTAGAAAAATTTATCTTTTCCATAGGGATTAGACATATTGGTCAAGAAAACGCGAAAATTCTCGCTAGTTTCTTTATCTCTATTAAAGAATTTACAAAATTATTTAATTTTAATAAAAGAAAACTATTATTAACCTCATTAGTTGATCTTGATGGTATAGGAGAAACTCAAATTGAATCTATTAATAATTTTTTTTTACATGAAACAAATATTACTATAATAAAAAATCTAGTTAATAAATTAAATATATCTGACTATAGTACAAAAAGTAATAAGGGAAAATTTTCAAATAAAAAATTGATGTTTACTGGAGGTTTTAAAGATATGAGCAGATCAGAAGCAAAATCAATTGCAGAAAATCACGGTGGAAAAGTTTTAGGATCAATTTCAAAAAATTTAGATTTTATAGTTGTTGGAAATACCAAACCTACGAAAAAAAAAATTGATCAAGCTAAATTATTAAACATAAAAATTGTTTTAGAAAAAGAATGGAAAGAAATTTTAGATAGCTGAGCAAGCATCGTTTAGCTCTGATATCTCTTTTTTATTCATAAACTTTTTTAGATTTCCATGGACTTTTTTATGATAATTGTTTATCCAATTTTTTTCCTTGTTATTTAGAATTTTTATATCTATTAAACTTTTATCAATGGGGGCCATAGTTAAATTATCAAATCGGTTTTTTTTAACATAAACTAAATTTTCTATTCTTATACCAAAATTATTTTTTTCATAGTAACCAGGTTCATTAGATACCACCATACCTGCTTTAAAACTTACAGTATTTGTTTTTGAAATTGCGTGAGGACCTTCATGAACGTTTAAGTAGTATCCAACACCATGCCCAGTTCCATGAGCATAATCTAAATTAATTTGTTTCAGATATTTGCGAGCCTCATAATCAATTGTTGAACCAGAAGTATTCTTTTTTAAATTAAAACTTGCAACTGCTATGTGTCCTTTGAGCACTCTTGTGAAAATGTTTTTGACTCTTTTATTTGAATTCTGCAATGAAATAGTACGAGTAACGTCTGTGGTTCCGTAATTATATTGCCCACCTGAGTCGACTAAGTAAATGTCACCTTTTTTTAATTTACGATTACTTTTTTTTGTAGCTTTATAATGAATAATAGCACCATTGGGCCCTGTGCCAGAAATTGTAGGAAAACTTAAAAATTTAAAGCTTTTATTTTGTTTTCTAAAATTTAATAATTTTTGGGCAGCACTAATTTCTGTAATATTTTTTTTAATATAATTTTTCTTTAACCAAAATAAATATTTAGTTAGAGCCGCGCCATCAAGGATATGAGCATTCTTGATATTTTTGATTTCCGTATTAGTTTTAATTGCTTTTAAAAAATATGTAGGATCTTGCTGATTAAGAATCTTATTATTCTTTAAAATAATATTTTCAAAAAAAATAGAACAAGTATTATTATCAATTATAAATTTTTTATTTTTTATTTTTAAAAGTGTCTTATCAGTCCAGTTAATGTCTATAAATTTAATTCTATTGAATTGATTTTTAAAAGTAGGTGATATTTTTTTTAGGTCACAAAAAAAAATTACATTCTTATTTTTATCAACTAAAATATAACTATTTGGAATAGGAGTATACCGTGAATCACTTCCTCTTATATTTAGCAACCAAGCATTATTTTCACTTGCACTAATAAATTGAAAATCAGCACCTTTTTTTTTCATTTTGGAAGTAATTTTTTTAATTTTTGACTCATAATTTTCACCGACAGCACTATCAGGAAGTTTATAAAATTTGCCCTTAGTCATACTCTTTTTTCTTTTCCAAACTACGTCAACCAAATTTTTATCAAGAGCTATATAGGAACATTTAGTTTTTCCAAAAAATAATTTTAAAGTTCTTTTTGTAAATAATTTAGAATCATAACCAATTTTAAAGTTTTTATTTTTTAAAATATCACTAGGCAATTTTTGTGGAATTGTTTTTATCTCAAAAGAATTAGCACTTTGTTTGTTAGCTTGTAGGGTATATCTGCCGTCAACAAATAAATAGTTTTTATTATTTAAAATTAAGGCAAACCCGTACGATCCAGTAAAATCAGATATAAATTTCAATCTATCTTTGTGATCAGGTAAATATTCCCCAAAAAATTCATCATTTTTAGGTATGATATACCCATCAATTTTTTCATTATTAAAAATTTTTTTTAGTTTTTTTATTTTTTCCATTTAAGTATTTTATTTTTTTTATATCTATCCCAACCTGGGCTTCTATACCCTTTGTCAAATTCAATTGAATTATCTTGGTTAAAATCAAAATCATCAATAGTTCTGTCAATTCCAACCTCATTTTTTTCAATACTATCTTCAGGAATTTCATTAATAAATCTAGATGGCAATGCGTCCATCCAGTCACCATGATAAGATCTTTTCATTGCAAATGATAAGTAAGCCTCTTTTTTTGCTCTTGTTATTCCTACATAGGCCAATCTTCTTTCTTCTTCCAAAGCAAAATCACCTTTTTCTTCTAAAGATTTTTGATGAGGAAAAAGCCCTTCTTCCCAGCCAGGTAAAAATACTACGTCGAACTCTAATCCTTTTGCGGCATGCATAGTCATCAAATTAATTTTTGCTCCTTCCCATTCTTGGTCTATTGAAGTTGCTAAGGCAACATGCTCTAAAAAATTTTGTAAACCGTCATAGTCTTGCATTGCTCTTAATAATTCTTTTAAATTTTCTAATCTATTTTCATTTTCTAAATCTTTTTTATTTTTAAGCATTGCTGAGTAACCTGACTCATCTAGAACAAGTTTTAATAAATCAAAATGTTTTAATTTTAAAGAGTCCTTCCGCCATTTTACTATCAAGTTTATTAACTGATTAAGTGAAGTTTTTATCTTAGGTTTGAAATCATTTTTTTCTAAAATTCTGACTATTGAATCTTCTAAACAAAGATTATTATTTTTACCGAAATTATAAATTCGATTTAGGGTACTTTCACCAACTCCTCTTTTAGGAGAACCAATTACTCTCTCTAAGGCTAAATCATCATATTTTTGATTAATGATTCTTAAGTAAGATACAGCATCTTTTATTTCAGTTCTTTCATAGAATTTGGTGCCTCCTAAAACACGATATCCAATTCCTACTTGTAAAAATCGTTCTTCAAATTCTCTTGTTTGATAAATAGCTCTCACTAAAATTGAAACATCATTTAGAGAATATTTTTTTTTAATATTATGCTCAATTATATCACTTATCCCTTGAGCTTCTTCTTTTCCTGTCCTGTAACAATTTAATTTTACCAATTCTCCTTCACTAGCCGAAGACCATAACTTTTTTCCAACTCTATTGGAATTATTTGAAATTAAGGAAGATGCTGTTTCTAAAATATTTTTAGTAGATCTATAATTCTGCTCTAATTTAAAAACTTTACAATTTTTATAAATTTTGTCAAATGTAAGAAAATTTTTTATTTCTGCACCTCTCCAACTATATATTGATTGGTCATCATCACCAACGCAACATATATTTTGTTTATCATTTACTAGTAAATTTAACCATTTATTTTGAATAAAGTTTGTGTCTTGAAATTCATCTACAAGAATATACTTAAAGTTTTTTTGATAAATTTCTTTAATATCTTCGTGCTCTTCAAAAAGTTTTACACAAAATAAAATTAAATCTCCAAAGTCGAATGCATTTAAATCTTTGGTTTTATTTTGATAAATTTCATAAACTTTTAAAATTGACTTTAAAATAGAGCCTGATTTTTCTAATTTCACATTTTTTGGCAACAAACCTTTGTTTTTCCATTGATCAATATGGTACATTATTAACTGAGGAGAAAACTTTTTAGCATCGAGATCTTGACCTTTTACAATATTTCTAATTAATTTTTTTTGGTCATCGGTATCCAAAATTGTAAAGTTGCTTTTGTAATCCAAGGCCTCAGCGTGTCTTCTTAAAAATTTTACACTAATAGAATGAAATGTTCCTAACCACGGAACTGCGTTAGAACTACCCTTAACATGCTGCATTACCCTATTTTGCATTTCTTTTGCTGCTTTATTTGTAAAAGTCACACATAATATTTGGTTGGGCCAAGCTTTTTTTTGATGAATAATATGAATAAGTCTTGTTGTTAATACCCTTGTTTTTCCAGAACCAGCGCCTGCAACAATTAAATTAGGACCTTCTGTATTAAGAACAGCTTCTTTTTGCTCTTTGTTAAGGTTTTCAATTAAATTATCTATGTTATTCATACGAGAGAATTTTCATTTATATACTACTTATAAAGATAAAAAAAATGATAAATAAAATATACAAAAAAATACACAATAAATATTCAACACTTTTCAAATTTTTATTTTTTTTACGGTATCTTTTTGGAATTTTTTTTATTTCACTATTAATATATTTTTTGACACCACATTTTTTTGACTTGAATAAAAAAGATCGAAGATTTCAAGATTATTTATCAGGAAGCTATGGTTTAACACTTAATAGTTTCGAAAATATAAAATATAACTCTTTACCAATTCCTAGTTACGAAATTCAAAATGCTGATATAGGCTTAGGCGAAAACCTAATACAAATGAATGTTGAAAGTATTATTGTATATCCTAAATTACTTAATATTTATAATTATGAAAATTCTAAAAAAAATATATTAGTTCTAAGTAAAGGTAAAATCCTATTACCAGAGTCCGATTTAAAGTTTGTAATAGAGCATATTAAAAATTTAAAAAATAAATTGAATTTTAAAAACCTAAATCTTAAAATTATCAGAAATAATTTAACTTTAATTAATTTAAATAAAATTTATTTTTCAAATTACGGTTATAATAAAAACTTAGTAGAAGGAGAGTTATTTGATAAAAAATTTAAACTTTCGATTAATGAAAATTATGACAATATAAATTTTAGATTACTCAAAACTGGTATATCAGCAGATATAGACTTTAAAAAAAAAATTGAGGACTCAAAAATAAGTGGTTTTTTTAAAATTAAAATACTTAAATCAAATTTTAAATTTAATTTTGATTTTGATGGAAAACAATTAAATATCTATAATTCCTACTTTAGAAGCAAAAATTTATCATTCAATAATGAGAGCACAATTACATACCTGCCATTTTTTTATTTAAGTTCGATTGTTAACCTAGAAGACATTAATATTGAGATCTTTAAAGATATAAATTTGAGTAAAATTCTTACCTTTAAAAATCTTATTAAAAAAATTAATATTAATAACGAGATATATTTTAAGTCCAAAAAATTTGAAAAAAATTTAATTAATAATTTGAATTTAAATATTAATTTAGCCTATGGAAAATTAATTTATTCAAAAAAAATATCAATTTTAGAAACTTTTTCTTCATGTGATGGTGATATAAATTTATTGGAAGAATATCCAATTTTACACTTTGATTGTTTAGTTACAGCAAAAGATAAAATGAAACTTTTAAGAATATTTTCAATAAAACATAAAATTAAAGAAGAAATGTTAAAGCTAAATATTAAAGGAAAGATTAATATTTTAAATAATAAAATTATCTTTGAAAATATTACGATGAATCAGGATTATCAAGCTTCAAAAGAAGATCTTAATTATTTTAAAGAGTCATTTGAAAATATACTTTTAGATAAAGGTTTTTTAAACATTTTTAATTTAAAAAAAATTAGAGAATTTATATTAGAAATTACTTAGGACTTGTCATTTTAAGGGGACTCATAATTTTATCGTATTCTTTTTCTTTTATTAACCCAGATTTAATTACTTCTTCTTTTAAAGTTGTTCCATTTTTGTGTGCTGTTTTCGCAATATGAGCTGCTTTATCATAACCAATTTTAGGGGCCAATGCGGTTACCAACATTAAGGAATTGTCCAACAAATATTTTATTCTTTTTTTATCTGCTTTAATTCCTCTCACACAGTATAATGCAAATGTTTTTGATGAATCGCTCATTATCTCAATCGATTGTAAAATATTATGAATAATCAAAGGCTTGAACACGTTAAGTTCAAAGTGTCCATGAGAACCCGCCATTGTAATACCATTGTGATTCCCAATCACTTTTACACAAACCATAGTGACGGCTTCAGATTGTGTGGGATTAACCTTGCCAGGCATAATTGAAGATCCTGGTTCATTTGAAGGTAGTATCAGTTCACCGTAACCAGCTCTTGGACCAGATCCCAAAAATCTAACATCATTTGCAATTTTCATTAGACAAACAGCAGTAGTGTTTAAAGTCCCAGAAAAGTTAACAATTTCATCATGAGCCGCTAAAGCCGCAAATTTATTTGATGCTGATTTAAAAGGAAGTTTTGTAATTTTACTAATTTCTTTAACAATTTTTTTATCAAAATTTTTTCTTGTATTTAACCCAGTTCCTACTGCTGTTCCACCTTGAGCTAAATGATAAATTTCTTTCAATGCATTTTCAATTCTAATGATACATTTTTTTAATTGAGCATGATAACCTGAAAATTCCTGTCCTAAAGTTAATGGTGTGGCATCCTGTAAATGTGTTCTGCCAACTTTAACGATACTTTTAAATTCCTTTGTTTTTTTTTCTAATTCTTTTTCCAATAATTTTAAAGAAGGTAAGAGTTTTGCCTTGGTTTTTAAAGCTATTGCAATATGCATCGCTGTTGGAAAAACATCATTAGTAGATTGAGATTTATTTACATGATCATTTGGATGAATTGGTTTTTTTGAACCTAATTTACCGCCCATCATTTCAATAGCTCTATTTGCGATTACCTCATTAACATTCATATTTGTTTGTGTACCTGAACCGGTCTGCCAAACTTTCAAAGGAAAATGGTCGTCATGTTTTCCTTGAATCACCTCATCTGCTGACTTAATAATATATCTACTTAATTTAGGATCTAAATCTTTATTTTTAGTATTAACAATTGCAGCAGCTTTTTTTACAATTGCAATTGAATGAATAACCAAAGGTCTAACTAAAAAGTCACCAATATTGAAATATTTATTTGATCTTTCAGTTGATGCCCCCCAATACTTATCACCAGGAACTCTAATTTTACCAATACTGTCAAATTCTATTCTGTATTTCATAATTGATTCACTGATATAATACACCCTTATTAATTAATTATAAAATATAAAGGATAAGAAATGACTAATTTTGAGAAAGTTAAAAAATTTATGGAAACATTTGGCCAAGAAATTAAAGAAAAAACTGAATTTCCTAATGAAAAAATTACCTCTTTGAGACATGATTTAATAAAAGAGGAACTAGATGAGCTAAAAGAGGCTATTGATAATAAAGATATTAAAGAAGTAGCTGATGCATTGACTGATATTCTTTATGTTACTTACGGTGCTGGCCACGCATTTGGTATTAATTTAGATAAGTGTTTTGAAGAAGTGCAGAGTTCAAATATGAGTAAACTAGGTTCTGATGGAAAACCTATTTATAATGACAAAGGCAAAGTTATGAAGGGACCAAATTATTTCAAACCAGACTTAAATAAATTTGTGGCATGAAAGAAAACTATTACTGGATACTGATTGGAATAGCATTAGGGTTAGCTATTTATTTAGGAGATAAATACATCTTTTAATCATTTTTTAAAATTTTACTAAAGTATTTAAAATTTTATCTTCTCTTATATGTATAAAAGGAAACTTAGCATTATAGTATTTTTCTACAAATTTAGCTTCTTCTTCAAAAAGAACTTCACTATCTTTTTTTAACCCATAGTTCTGGTACCTAATAATAGTTCCATCGTACATTGCTTTTTCATCTCTATTTAAGGAGTATAAATAAGCTGAATTTTTTTTCGCAACTTCAATATAACCATGTGTTTCAGATAGAGGCATTTCTTGAAAAGAAAACATATTTACAAAAAGATTGATATTTTTGTTTTCCATTAAAATCTTATTAGCTGCGGGCACTAAAAAAATTTTAGCTTCTTGATCTAAAAGATCTTTTTTCTCATTTACAACTTTAATTAAATTAGGTTCAATAATCTTATATTTAGTCAAAACTAAATAATCCTGAATTAAAGCTTGCGGCAAGTTTACAGAGTAAATTTTATTAATATTTTTATTATGAATAACACCATTTACAAAATTAGCTTTACCATCTCCAATAGTGCATATATTTCCATTTAATAAATTTTTATTATCTAGTTTTTCAAGTACAATCGCATGTATTATTAATTCAAGATTGAATTGTCTTTTATGTTCAGCACAAATTAATTTATATTTTTTGATAAATGAATTTTTTAACATCACACTTTTAAAAATTAAAAGCTGTGGAATTATACTTAAATAATATTTAATTAATCTTATCTTTGATAGTTTTACTAAAGTTCCACTATTCATACCTTCTTCTAAGTTATGATAATCACTATTCAAGATATGGCGCTTGCCATAAGCAGACATATTTTCTTCAGAGCTAGCTAAATATTTTTTTAAATTTTCTAAATTTTTGTCCATAAACAGTTTAGGGGCGTTCTGTTGCCAGGTGCCGTGAACCTGTTAACGTTATTTATTGTTATATAACAATTCTAATACAACCTGAAGCCCTGATTTCTTTGCTAGATGTGATCGTATTGTGTTCAACGGTGTGACGGTGTACGCTGAGTCCAATGAAAAAACTTTTAACTATTATAATTCTAGGCTTATGCTTCATAAACCCATCCCAGGCGGATGAGATAAGCGACTTTCAGATAGAAGGGATTAGTGT
>Ga0233444_10006698_pt1 | contig 10226 bp, 7 predicted proteins | sample SI_124_October20_6_FD_182792 | JGI IMG/M metagenome (GOLD analysis project Ga0233444, IMG submission 182792) | Seawater microbial communities from Saanich Inlet, British Columbia, Canada - SI_124_October2016_10_MG | ecosystem: Environmental > Aquatic > Marine > Inlet | place: Canada: British...
CCTCAAAAGACCAGACTTTCTCAGTATCAACAGAGATTCCCTGTGCTCGATAGACCCGAGCATTGTCTGTCTTATCAATTGAGAGCCCTGTTGTGACGCTATCCTGAGCACCGGTTAAGGTGAGGTAGTGCGGCACATAGTCTTCTGGGTCATTCAAAACTTGGTTCAAGCTAGGCCCGGACAGGAATCCATCGACTTTGAACCAACTCCGATCAAAGCGGTGCCGATAGGCCTTCGCCGAAATGCGGAAACCACCTGACGGCGCCATCGTGTGGATCAGCTGTATTTTTGAATGTTTAGAGTTGAACTGGTCCCCTCTTGAGCTGACGTATCGACGATAGGGACTTTCATCAAAGTCTGTGTCTGAAAGTCCAAGGTAGGTCTCATCCGAGGTTTCGTTTGCAATCCCCATCTTTAATATTGATCGATGGCCCCAACTACCTGGCCAAACGTGCACAAGCTTAAGATCGAAGTCCTGACGGTTGAACCCCGTTTCACCACCGCCATCAACCGATTTAATTCCCTTTGAACCATATGACAAGACCTGACCCAAAACCGTTGTCTGGTCGATCTTTCCAGACGCCGCCGCGAGCACCTTGTGACTTCCAAAGCGCCCCAACTCTATATCTACCAATAAGGGCTTCGATAGATCCGCTGACCGACTCAAAAAATTAATGGCGCCGCCCACCGTATGCGGTCCGTGGTTAATCGCACTCGGGCCTTTTAGCACCTCGATACCCACAATCTTTGCGGCGGTTGGAATGTAATAGGCGGCCGGCGCAGCATAAGGTGCCGGCGTAATTAAAATACCGTCCTCCATCAAAGTGATCTTCTGAGATCGTTCGGAAGTCGCGCCTCGGATGCCAATATTTGGCCGCAGACCAAAACCGTCTTCCTCTCGGACATACAACCCGGGCACTTTAAGCAAAATTTGGTTCAGATCGGTTAACCCTGCATCGCCCAAATCTTCTTGGCTTAGGATCGTCGCTGATCCAGCGATTGTTTGTCTAGAAGCCTTCGAGCCAATAACCAACACTTCCTCAATGATCTCGCTGGCTTGCAGCGGTAATCCAACGCCCAATAGACACCCTAACAGCACCGTTAACCGCGCCTTCACACCTTTATTTTGCCGTAATCTAATCATTATCTGACTGCACATTGCCTGGAATTGACACCTCGATGATGGTTACAAAATCGATTTTTAAATCATCGGTCACTCGCTTCACTAAGCCCGCTAAGTTGCAGGCAGAGAAGCTTTTATCTTCTGCATCTGGATTGGCAAACGCATTTATGCAATCGGCACTACGACCTGAATCCCTCAATGTTGTGACCTGTTCAGCAAGCCCTACCGAGGCATTTTCGGCACTCGTCCTCGCGGCGATTACTTGATCCCTGAAACGCTGATTAACGTCTGGAAAGCCGGCTTGCTCGATAATATCGTCAAAACCAAAGTCAGCCCCGCCTTCGTAGATCAGAAGGAACGTCTCCAAATTGATCGCAACGTTATCTAGTGAACGTTCTAGATAGGGCGACTCGACTAACGCCCCACAGGTCACAGTGGAGCAATCGGAATCAAGGCCTAGGGGGACCGTCAACTTCCGAGATTTGGTGTTTTTCTCAACATAAAACAAAGCATCACTAAGCGCCTGAAAATTCGCGCCTGTATTAATGTCACGCGTAAATTCGCTCAGGAAATTTCCATCCTCCGGATCCCACAAGGCAAAAGCACTTGCAGCCGCATCGGCGACGTCCACGGCAACCGTTTGCGCCAAGTTGCAGCGCTGTCGTTTTCGCTCAACTTCGGACAGGCCATTCCATCCTTGCGTTGCAGGCACCTGTGCGGGACAAGAATGATTCAGGCTTGGATTTGCTAAAAGATACTCGATCGCAGGCAACCCTTTTTGATTACTTGCCCGGATATCGATGCTGTAATCGCCCTCGGTATGCGACACAACCGCTTGGTCAAGACTGCAGGTGGCAAGCGGAAAATCAATATAAGGGTGAATTCTGTGATGAAGGCCACCTTCATTGGCAACCAAAGGACCCAACAGCAACATTTCGACGACTTGAATGCTGTCAACGAGATCGTTTAAGCGCGCCTTCGTTTGAAATCGCATTTCAGCTTCCATCTCCGTGCCGATAGCATTGCAGTAATCGGTAATTGCCTTTCCGTCTCCAGAAAAAACCGCAGCGTCGTCTCTTAAAGCCCGATAGGCCGGTAGAATGATGTTCTCGCCAACATTTAACAGAACCTCACGCTTCGGATTGGTATCCGATTCACTCACTACACCGTCATTTGCAGACGCGTCCGTGCTTGCGGACGATTCACTCACAGCGGGCCCCACCGGTGAACCCGTCTCAGACACATCCCTAGACTGGTCAACACAACCCGCCAAGGTAACCAAAATCGATACCATGATTAGACGAAACATCTTTTTCTAACTCCTCGAAACAAAAAAAATCGGCCTGGAAAGTCCAAGCCGATCGTAAGACAGCGCCCGCTGTGCATCACCAGTTTTGAACGTTTTCCTCATCAAACCCATAAGCACTCTGAAGGAGTCCCCTCGCCGTGAGCAAATCAGCACGATAAGCTTCAACCCGAGCTAAATCAGCGCCAACTTCACCCGCTTGACTGCCGTCAGCGAGCACCGGACCGTCTCCCATCAGGTCTAGTACACTTTTCAATGAAGCAAGTGATTCCGAACTGGCTCTAAAGGGGGATACCGGACTAAATTGCAATCCTAAAGCGAACCCTTTCATTTCAGACCAGTGTTTTGCCAAGGTGGTAAAATTGCCGCCATCGGCAAAGCTACCGCTCTCGAAATTACTCATATCGGATCTAACATCGTTAATATAGTGCACGACCGTCGCAGCTAAACACTGCTCCCATGTTAAGGAAGCCGTTGTGATTGCCGTTTGAAGCGCCTCGGCACCCGTCGCGGTTAAAACGCCGGTCTCAGCGCCATCTGCTAGAACTTTTCTGCCCGCAATAAACGCATCCATGATTTCTTTGGAAAAATCAGTCGGCGTCGTATTGCTTGCTGTGCCACGGTCACGTTTGGCACAATTCTGAGAAGCCGCAAAATTGTACTCACTCCGCAAATCAATTTGGCCATCACCATTTGAATCGCTATAGCCATTGCTATAAGCGTCACGCCCACCTTTGCCGGCCGCCTCGTCGTCGGTGTAATCGTTATTATCTCTCGCGGCACCGTAGTAACCAAAGGCTTCATCAAAATCATGCTCAGCGGCAGTATAGTTTTTTGAATCGCCTTCTCTGGTTCCAATCAGACTCGCAAAATCAGTTTGAAAGTAATCATTGGTACCCTGAGAAAATGTCACCGCCCCAATCAGAAACTTCTGCAGAAGCTGTCGGTAGTCACGACCCAATGCATCCACCGCCGGCGCCTCAATTAAAGTCGCAGGATTATCTACGGTTGCTATCACGACACCCACACCATCGCTAGCGTTAGAGGCAACCCTCGTAATCCATAAATTAACCAGATCAATCGGAATGCCGCTGGTGGTGAGCCCATCTTCCCATCCGAAAAAATCATCCCCAATGAGTCTTGATGTCTCGCCACCCCCTAGACCGTTACCACCGGCTATCTTGCCATTAAGGTTCTTGCCCGTTGAAACATCGCCAAAGTTCGGACCAGGAATCACGGTCTCGCCGCCCTTAAGCGTAAAACCGTGCGGCGTGTCATCAACGCCATCGCCCGTAATAAAAAACTGAAGCTCAGAATTGATGGCATCCGACTCACCCGCGCGCTCAGACAAGCTCACCAATGAATCGACCAGACCGGATATCAACAGTTGGCGAGCTGTCTGTCCGGTATAACTAACGCCTGAAGCTTCGGTATCGTAAACGCCCTTAAAATTATAGGACGTCGGTAGCGCCGCACAGGCGTCGCCCAATGTATTGCCATCCACATCTGCTTGATCGGCATTAGGCGTATCAACACAGTTATCTGCATTATCACCGACACCGTCACCGTCGGTATCAACGGACTCATCCGCATCATTCGGAAACGCATCGGCATTGTCACCAACCCCATCACCGTCACTGTCGAGCGTTTCATTGCCGTCATTCGGGAATGCATCAGCATTATTTCCAATACCGTCACCATCCGAATCAGTCGTCTCACTTGGATTCGTTGGAAATGCATCCTGCAAATCTGAGACGCCGTCACCATCGGAGTCCTTTGGACCGTTACTTCCGCCACCACAGGCCGTTACGAGCAAGGTCATGCCCACTAAAAACACGCTCCTAAATTCAATCACAATCACAATAAACCTCCGTTCCTAAACGCGAATGATTCTCATTAGCGTACAGTAATCTAAATGAGAATCATTCGCAACAAAAAATAACGTTTTTCAGTCCGGGTATAAAATGCCAGGTCACGCTTCCTGCGCAGGCCCAATATTTTTTTCCGAAAGCGACAAAAATGAAAACAAAGAAGAACTAGAATTCAGCAAAAGCGACAGGCGGCTACCTTGGCTACCTTGATATGGGCGACCCCATGAAACTCTTTCAGTAACCTCATCTGGGTTGGATGCGCTAATAAGGTCACAAACCTGACAGGAGATGCGTTCGCCGCGCATCCGTAAGACCCCGCTAGCGCAGCCATACGGGCACACCTTAACAATGCCATGCAAAGTCGCAATCGGCATTCGACCGGGTCGAGACCCAAGCACCCACGCTGATTAATTGCACAGCGTCGGCGCGCGAGATCACCTAAGCCCCAATGCCTACCGCGAGCAATTATCTGGCATACTCTTGGTCAGGTAATCAAAAGTTCTAATATATGGCGCATCACAGTATTCTCGACCTAGTTCCCATCACCCTGGGCAGTGACGCAGCCTGCGCCCTTGAGCGCAGCAAGCAGCTTGCTATTAAGGCGGAATCTTGGGGCTATCATCGTTATTGGGTCGCCGAGCATCACAACATGCCTGGCATTGCGAGCTCGGCCACTGCGGTCGTGATCGGCCATCTTGCATCCGCCACTCAAACAATTCGGGTGGGCTCCGGCGGCATCATGTTGCCGAACCATGCACCGCTGATGGTGGCGGAACAATTTGGCACGCTGGCCACGTTATATCCCAATCGAATTGATCTCGGCATTGGCCGAGCACCCGGCACCGATGGCCTGACGATGCAGGCCTTGCGCCGAAACCTTGCCGCAAGCGTCGAAGACTTTCCCAGAGACGTGGTGGAGCTCCAGCATTACTTAAAACCCGTCCAGCCCGGACAACGCGTGAGCGCAACGCCGGGTGCTGGCACCGAAGTTCCGATCTGGATATTGGGATCGAGCTTATATGGCGCGCAACTCGCCGCAATGCTGGGTATGCCCTTTGCCTTTGCCTCGCATTTTGCGCCCACCTACCTAATGGCCGCGATCCAAACCTATCGTGAGCAATTTAAGCCCTCAGAAACCTTGAAGGCGCCCTACGTCATGCTGGGATTTAACCTGTGCGCTGCAGAGACCGACGCGCAAGCGCACTTTTTGCGCTCGTCTTCGCTGCAATCCTTTGTGAACCTTAGGCGCGGCGCGCCCGGACCCCTCCCAGAACCCATCGAGGGGTTTGAGGCTAGCCTGGCGCCTGCTGAGCAACAGATGGTTGAGGCCATCGGTCAATGCTCAGCGGTTGGCGACCTGGGAACGGTTCAGGCCCAGATCGGCGCCTTTCTGGCCCAAACCGGGGCAGATGAACTGATGCTGGTGTCGTCGATTTTCGATCACGAACAGCGCTTGAAAAGCTATGAGCTTGGCGCGATCGCCATGCAGAATCTCGCCCAAGCCAATGAACCAAAGCGAGCGGCACGCTAAACCAATCCCCAAGCATTGAAACCAGGAACCTGTATGGACAATTCCGTCATAGGCGGCGTGATCGTCGTCTTCATTGTTATTTTGATTGCCGTTCTGAGCGCCAATCGACAATCCGCGCAAGACCACAAACTGCGCGAAAACGACGGACAAGATTAGGGCTATCACACCGCAGCCAAACCATCGCCTAGAGCCGATTTACCGCACGTAACCCAAAGGCCTGGCGGCGCAAGGGACCAATACCGCGCACAGCGCCAGCGGAACTGCCTTAAAACTCCATAGCGCGATGAATGTCTTCATCCATGGTATCGATCTTCGGCTGCGTTAAAAAGGAAACGCCAACAAACAAAACAATCGAGGTTACAAACGCCAAAAAGCCTGCGCTGATACCATAAGGCAGTCCGATGGACGCCACATTGAACACCACATTAATCGAAAGGCTCGACACAATTGCGACGATCGCGCCTTGGTGCGTGGCACCCTTCCAATTCAGCCCAATCGCCAGAACCGGGAAAATCGCGGCCGCAAACGTCGCCCAGCCAATCGTGCCTAACAACGCCACCAAGGTATCGCTCACCAAGGCAATGGTCGCGGCCATAACCGCCAGCACCACGGTTACGATCCGCGCTTTCAACAGCTCGTTTTTGATTTCAGTCGCGCCAAAGGCTTTGGGCATGTCATGAATCAAGGCTGCGGTCCCAACATTTAAAAAGGCATCTGCCGTTGACATGATCGCTGCAAACAAACCCGCAAAGACCACGCCCGCCAGCAACGGACTGGCAAAAACCGATAAGAAAAACGGTGCAGCTTGATCCGGCCCGGTTAAGGGTTCTGCCTGACCGTCAATCACCAGCGCCCTCATCACCGTGCCAATAGAGATCCAAAGGAGCGCCGCGAACGCATAGCCCATAACCGACACCGGCAAGACAATCCGATTGTCCGCGATCTTTCGGTTCATCATCATTTTGGTCACGAGGTGCGGCTGGCCAGCAACCCCGACACCGAAAATAAACGCCCAGCCCAGACAGGCAATCACCCCCGCGGTGCCAAAAGGCATCACCGCTTCGGCATCATCTTGCATAATGACCTGGGTCGCCTCGGTGAAGCCGCCATCGAAGACCTGAGTTGCGGTATAGAGGATTAAAACCCCAGCCACCATCATGATCGCGCCCTGAACCACATCAGTATAAACCGATGCGATGATGCCGCCAGTCACACAGTAAAAAATCAAAACTGCCGAGGACACCACGACACAACTGATCAGACTGATATCGGCAAACATCACCGTGCCGCCCAACAAGGATTTCATGACGACCGCCATGGCCAAAATCTGTGTTGCAAGGTAACCCATCACCCCCAAAACAATCGTTAAGGCCATCAAAAACCGAACGGCCTCACTTTTATAACGCGCCGCCACCACATCCGGCAGGGAAATCGCATCCCGTAGTTCAGCAATCATCCGAATCCGCTTGGCGACCAAGAAGAACCCTAAGGCATACCCAGTCGTTGAAAGAATGATCATCCAAAATGAACTGACGCCTTGGGAATAGACCAGTCCAGGGCCGCCGACGAAACCAAACCCGCTTAACGTGCTGGAAAAAATTGCCAGCGCGACCACGAGCGGCCCAAGACTTCTGCCCGCAATAAAAAAATCACTGGGCGAATGGGTTCGACGCATCGCCCAAAGGCCAACTGCAACACAAAAAACCATGTAGATGACGACTGACGAAAGAATGATCTCTTGCCGAAAGGCTTCCATGAAAAATCCTTTTTTCTTTTAATAAATGAATCCAGTGCTTGGTTCCGGCGCTGACTGATTCCGTGGGGCCCGCCCGCTAGCGAGCGGGGTATTGCTTAACCAAGGCGCGAAACCGTGTCTCGTCGTCATCAGACCAGACATAGGCTTTAAACCCAACGACGTAGAGCGCCACCAAGCCAAAGCCTGACAACCAGATCGCATAGACTTGCCAAGCCGTTGGATACGGCCAGCCCGCAATCATCTGCGTTTGACCCGTGACCAAGAACCCTTCATAGGCCTGATACATGACGGTCCAGGCTGCCGCGAGGAGACCGAAAGACGCCCCTAATTGAACCCAAAACCCGCTCGAACGCCGATCTGGGCGAACCCCCAGGGCAATCATGCAACAAATCTGCGCCAGCACTAAAATTTGAAACCAGTAGGCCAAATCCGCAACCGGCAGAAACCGCGCCGCACCGTCGCCGCCAACTCGCATGCTGTTAAAGAGCGGATGGGCAAGACCGCCCACGTTTTCTGCTGCGGGCAATACCGCGATCAGTCCAAGCAACCCGCACTGAAGCAGACCAAAAAGGAGGATAACCAGACACAAACGAGATTGGTTCAAGACGTTTCTCACGGGCAGTAAAGAACTGCCGATGTTACTGTGTTGACGAGGCTTAGAACAGGGACCCCAGCCAAACGACGGGATTCACGGCGCGCCTTCGCTTTTTTTATCTTGCGCTTTAGCTGCTCGGCATCGCGCGACGCAACTGGCCTTAAATAGCACCGACTTTTTTAGGAAACAGACAACCGCTTTCACGGCGCAAGCCGCATTTTGAACCCAAGGCTCAAGTCCCACCAAAACTGAGGGAAGGTCACGCTCAGCAGCCTGAACATCACCGGCGCGATGCCTGTCGACCGATCAAACTAGACCGCCTTTAGTCGACCTGATGGGTTAGCATAAGCAGGTCTTTTTTTAACAGCCTGCCATGACATCACCTCAATTAAATCAACCCAAAACTCGCTTAATTCAAGTCGGATGGGTCACTGTCATGCTTGTCGCCCTCAGTGCCGCTGTGGGCCAAGCGTTTGGTCGCTTTAGTTATGGCGTCTTACTGCCAGCCGTCCGCGACGATTTGGGCATCACCAATACCTTGGCGGGCCTGATTGGCGCGGCGAACGTTGGCGCTTATCTTTTAGGGACCCTTATGGTGGCCTGGGCGACCAGTCACTACCGGCTTATCAACGTCATGCGCGTTGGTCTGATCTTGGCAACCCTGGGTTTGCTGTTGGCCAGTCTTTCAAGTTCCCCCTGGTTATTGGCCATGGCCTTGTTCGTGGCAGGCATTGGCGGCGCCTTTCTCTGGATACCCGCGCCCGTCATTGCAGCCGATGCCCTACCGCCCCATCGACGGCGGATTGCGGTCGGGCTTATGAGCTCGGGCATTGGGCTGGGGGTTATGTTTGTCAGCATCCTGAGCGGCAGTTTGCGGTCATCTCAGGGCGACGGCGCATGGTCTGAGGTTTATCAAATCCAATTTCTCATTGGGCTTGCGCTGCTCGCGCTGGTGATGCTGATTGTCCGACATGAACAAACCGCGCCATCGGGGGGTGCGGGCATCGGCGGCGTCGGCGCACTAAGGCGAATGCCGGGGTGGCTGCCCATCATCGTTGCCTACTCTACCTTTGGGTTTATGTATTTGCTGGTGCTTGGATTCTTGACCACACGGCTCGAAGACGACAGCCTATGGACCACTCAGAGTGCTGCCTCAACCTTCAGCGCGATGGGGTTTGCCATGATTTTCGGCGGCCCAACCTTCGTTACCCTGGCGCATAAAATCGGCGTGCGCTTGGCCCTTGCAACCGCCTTTGGACTTTGGCCGATCTTCGTCGGCATCGTGATAACGGGTTATCCAACACCGACTTTGCTTGCCTGCATCGGGCTTGGCTTTTTGTTCAGCGCACTACCCACCCTGATCACCCTTTATGTCGTTGAGAACACGACCGTAAAGGATTACGGGCCCAGCTTTGCAGCGGCCACTTTAGCCTTTGGCATCGCGCAAACAATCTCGCCACCGATTGGTGGCTACCTCGCAGATTTAACCGGATCCTTTACCCTAGTATTTATGCTGGCGGCACTCATGAGCGTCATTGGATTGCTCGCAACGTTAAAACTACCGCGCAACGCGCCGTAATCCTGCCGCTAGCAGCTGATCCGCAGGTTGGTTTAAACCCGGTGCCGACCAGAGCCTGCCCAGCTGCGGCCTGATGCCTTACGATGGTTAAACCGCGTGATTGGGCGCAGCCCTGGCACGCCACCTCAGGTCACGCGGCGGCTAGGGGGCCTGACAAAAAAGATCTGGCGGTTTCCACTCGAATTGTGAAAACCACATCGATCAAAAACCTCGTTTTTTGATGACTGGATTCTGGCCGGCCTTAAGGTTATGGTGCCGGATCATAAAATATTTTTGGAGCAATCTGATGGCTGAAGCTTGGATTATTGACGCATGTAGAACGCCACGCGGTATTGGCAAGAAAGGCAAAGGCGCCCTTGCCGACGAACATCCTCAACACTTGGGTGCCGCCGTACTGAAAGCCTTGCAAGAACGCGTCGGGTTTGACACCGCTGACGTCGATGACATCGTCTTCGGAACCAGCTC
>Ga0233444_10006699_pt1 | contig 10225 bp, 11 predicted proteins | sample SI_124_October20_6_FD_182792 | JGI IMG/M metagenome (GOLD analysis project Ga0233444, IMG submission 182792) | Seawater microbial communities from Saanich Inlet, British Columbia, Canada - SI_124_October2016_10_MG | ecosystem: Environmental > Aquatic > Marine > Inlet | place: Canada: British...
TTGTAAATAAATGTAATTTTAAGAATAAAGGAAGAAAATTTATTCAAAATCAAATAGTCAAAAAAACCCTAAATTTGTTATTAAAACTAATTAAATAGGATAGTTAAATTTTTTAAAATTTATTATCACATCTAAAAGATGAGCAACAAAACTATTAAAAGTTAAAAAAATTAAAAATACATTTATATATAGAATAAAAATAAGAGCATTTCTTTTTCTCTTTCTTTTTAGCAAACTTTTGTCCTCTGGAAACCATTCTTTATTCTTTGATCTAAAATCGTAAGAAAACATCCAATAAGTTAATTCACTCTCATTTGGATCTCCGGTTCTAATTGCTTTTATGTAAGAAATGAAGAATTTACAAATAATTGTTAAAATTATTAATAAAAAGGTTACACCAAACATTATTTATACAGCTTGATTGCTCTTTCTTCAAAAGACTTGGCTATTTTGTTTAATCCTAATTCAAAAGATCTTCTCATAATTGAATTTAATATAGGATTTTTTAGCTCAAAGTCGATAAAGAATTTTAATTGTGTAGTATTATTTACTTCTTTAAATTCCCATTGATTTTTAAGATGTTTTAATGGTCCGTCAAGGTTGGTTACAATTATTTTGTCTTTTTCTTTGTAATAAGTTACTTGACTAAAAAATGTTTCATTTAGAATGCTTTTACCTACTTTTAAATCTCCATTGAATGAAATTAGATCCTTGCTTTCGTTTTTATCATGTATTTTTCCTTCAATACACCATGGAACAAATTCTGGATATTTTTCAATATCTAGTACCATTTCGATAAGATTATTTTTTTTACAAGGTATAATTTTTGTTATTGAGGCAGATGACATTCAAGCTGTTTATTTCTTGCGTCCTGAAGTTTTCTAAAATCTTCATCTGCATGGTAAGATGATCTTGTCAGTGGAGAGCATGATACTAATAAGAAACCTTTTGTTTTAGCAATGGACTCTAATTCTTTAAATTCTACAGGGTTATAATAACGATTTAAAGGGTGGTGTTTAGCTGATGGTTGTAAATATTGACCTATAGTAATAAAGTCTACTTCAGCAGATCTTAAATCGTCCATAACTTGAACGATTTCATCTTTGTTTTCTCCTAGTCCAACCATAATACCTGATTTAGTAAAAACTTTTTTGTTAAATTTTTTTGCATTTTTAAGTAATTCAAGAGAGGCAAAATAACGAGCGCCTGGTCTTACTGTAGTATAAAGTCTTGGTACTGTTTCAATGTTATGATTGAAAACATCAATATCTGCTTCAAGTACCTTTCTATAGGCATCTCCTTTTCTTAGAAAATCTGGAGTCAAAACTTCAATTGAAGTTTTAGGATTTTTTAATCTTATTGAATTGACCACTTCATAAAAATGATGTGATCCTCCATCTTCAAGATCATCTCTGTCCACTGAAGTAATAACAACATGTTTTAAGTTAAGTGTTCTAACGGCATTAGCAATTTTTACAGGTTCATAAATATCTAAAGAACTTGGTTTTCCTGTTTTTACATCACAAAATGCACAAGCTCTAGTACAGGTGTCTCCCATTATCATAAAAGTCGCATGCTTTTTACTCCAACATTCTGTGATGTTGGGACAATTAGCTTCCTGGCAAACAGTTACTAGATTGTTCTTATTCACAACCTGTTTTGTCTGAAAGAAAACTTGAGAGTCGACAATCTTTGATCTAATCCATTCAGGTTTTTTTTTAATAGGATTGATTGGTTTATTAATTTTTTCTGGATGCCTAACTTTTTCACTCATTGTAATTTAATAATTATTTCGTCCTTAGAAACGTAATTAAATTTTTGCCTGTATAACGTATCTAAATAATCAATATTATTTTTATTAATCAGTAATATTTGATGGTTTAATTTGGTTAACTCAGTTGACAACGCTTTATCTTTTTGAATTAACTTATGATAAGTATTTTTTTTTTCAAAATATGATATTAAGCCTCTATCTCCACCTACAAGATTAATAGTAACATATAAAGTGAAGAAAATATTAAATAAAAGAAATTTTCTTTTTTTAAAATTTGTAAAAAATTTCATAATTAGATTTTAGTCATTTTAGATTGATTGCCAAGTTCTTCTTCTATACGTAGTAATCTGTTGTATTTAGCCACTCTTTCTGACCTAGCAAGTGATCCTGTTTTAATTTGAGATGACATTGTAGCCACTGCCAAATCAGCTATAAATGTATCTTCAGTATCACCTGATCTATGTGAAATAATTGTATTAAAATTCGCTTTTTTTGCCATAGAAATCACTTCTAATGTTTCTGTTAAAGTTCCTATTTGATTGGGTTTTACTAAAATACTGTTTGCAGATTTTTCTTTAATTCCTTTTTCTAACCTCTTTGAGTTAGTCACAAATAAATCATCTCCTACAATTTGTACATTGCTTCCTACTGCTTCAGTAATTTTTTGCCAAGACTTCCAATCTTCTTCAGCGAAGGGATCTTCGATAGATTTAATAGGGTAATTTGAAATAAGTTTTTTATAATATTCAATAACTTCATTAGTATTTAAAAAGTTTTTAGACTCAATACAGTATTCACCTTTATCATTCATTAATTCATTTGCAGCGACATCTAAACAAATAACAATATCGCTACCTGGTTTAAGTTTTGATTTTTCTATTGCTTGGACAATCAAATTTAAAGCTTCTTCGTTAGTGTTTATTGATGGAGCAAATCCTCCTTCGTCTCCTACATTTGTGAGCATTTTTTTCGATTGTAATAATTTTTTTAAGTTTTGAATTACAAGAAAGCATTTTTCTATAGCGTCCATAAAATTTTTAGCAGAGTCTGGTCTAATCATAAATTCTTGAATATTTAAATCATTATCAGCATGTGCCCCTCCATTTATAATATTCATTAAAGGAATAGGTATAGAAAAGGAATTTCCTAGATTTTTAAATAGAGCTTGCTTATTTGATAATGCTGAACACTTAGCGTAAGCTAATGATACTGCTAATGTTGCATTGGCTCCAAGATTAGTTTTATTTTCAGTGCCGTCTAAGTCTAATAAAACTTTATCTAGATTTGACTGATCATTCGAGTTTAAATCTTTTATTTTAATTGAAATTTTATTATTGATATTTTCAACAGCAACATTAACACTTTTACCTAAAAATTTATTTTTATCTTGGTCTCTTAATTCATGAGCCTCGAAAGCTCCGGTAGAAGCCCCAGAAGGTGAGATAGCAGTTGCTGATATTCCGTTATTAAAAAAAACTTCAGCTTCAACGGTAGGATTACCTCTACTGTCAAATACCTGTCTTCCTTTAACACTTTCGATTTTTGCCATTCGTTTTATTTAACTAACTTATCAATTTCAGTTAATTTTTTTAACAAAGCTTTAACTTCATTTAAAGGCACCATATTTGGACCATCAGATGGTGCATTATCAGGATCCTCGTGCGTTTCCATAAAAATTGCACCAACACCTACCGCTGTAGCAGCTCTTGCTAAATAAGGAACAAATTCTCTTTGTCCTCCACTTTTTTCTCCCATACCACCAGGCTGTTGTACAGAATGTGTTGCATCAAACACAATAGGAAAACCAAATTTAGACATTATAGGTAAAGCTCTCATATCTGATACAAGTGTATTATATCCAAAGCTAGCACCTCTTTCTGTTATTAATATATTTTTATTTCCGGAGTCTTCAATTTTTTTAATTACATTAGACATATCCCAGGGAGCTAAAAATTGACCTTTCTTCACATTAATTATTTTGCCTGTTTTAGCTGCAGCTATCAATAAATCTGTTTGGCGACATAAGAAGGCTGGAATTTGTAAAACATCTACATGATCTTTTACAATAGAGCACTGTTCAGCTGTATGTACATCAGTCAATACTGGTAAACCAACTTCTTTTCTGATTTTATCAAAAATAGGTAAAGAATTTTCTAAACCCATTCCTCTCTTTCCTTTTAAGCTTGTTCTGTTTGCTTTATCAAATGACGTTTTATAAATTAGATTAATCCCTAGGTCGTTTGTAATCTTTTTAAGCTCTGACGAGATTTTAATAGCATGGGCTTCATTTTCTAACTGACACGGACCTGCAATTAATGTGAAGGGTTTATCATTTGCAATTTCGAAATTTGAGCATTTAACTTTGTAATTATTCATTTTTATTCGAGTTGATTTTTGCGGCTTTTATAAATGAGGAGAATAAAGGATGTGGGGCTAAAGGTCTAGATTTAAATTCGGGATGAAACTGAACTCCAATAAACCAAGGGTGGTCTCTAAGTTCAACTATTTCAGGTAGTTTATTATCTGGAGATAAACCTGAGAAAATCATTCCTTTTTTCTCAAAAGCTTCTGAGAAATTTATATTAACTTCATATCTATGGCGATGTCTTTCATTTATTTTAGTCGTTTTATATATCTTATTTATAAGTGAATATTTTTTAAGTTTAGCTTCGTAGCTTCCTAATCGCATTGTCCCGCCTAAGTCTTTATCTGTTCCTTTAATGAGTTTTCCATCTTTCTGCCATTCGTTCATTAATCCAACTACTGATGCTTTAGAGGGTCCAAATTCACTAGATGTAGCATTCTTAATATTTAATTTATTTCGAGCAAATTCAATAACTGCCATTTGCATCCCAAAACATATGCCTAGAAAAGGAATTTTATTTTTTCTCGCATAATTAATTGCTGCAATTTTTCCTTCCGTTCCCCTTTTGCCAAATCCTCCTGGAATTAATACTCCTGAAACTCCTTTTAATTTATTTTTAATCTCACTAACTTTTAAATTATCAGACTCTATTCTTACAAGATTAACTTTTAAATTATTAGCTATTCCTCCGTGTGTTAAGGCTTCATCTAATGACTTATAAGCATCTTTTAACTCAACATATTTTCCTATGATCGCAATATTAACTTTGCTATTGGTATTTAAAACTAAATGAGTAATTTTTTTCCACGGTTTTAAATTCACTTTTTTCTTTGCTTTAATTTTAAAAAATTTTAAGACTCTCTCATCCAATTTTTCTTTATTAAAACTAATTGGAGCCTCATAAATAGTTTTTACATCCACTGTTTCAATGACATCTTTAATTGAAACATTGCAAAACAAAGATATTTTCTTTCTTTGATCTAAAGGTATAGGTCTTTCTGATCTACAAATAATAATATCAGGTTGAATACCTATGCTTCTAAGTTCTTTAACTGAATGTTGAGTAGGTTTAGTTTTAATTTCATCTGAAGCTTTCATGTATGGCACTAAAGTAAGATGTATGAATAAAGTATTTCTTCTATCACTTTCATTTGAAAATTGTCTTATAGCCTCTAAAAAAGGTAGACTTTCTATGTCTCCTACAGTTCCACCTATTTCACAAATAACAAAATCTTCTTTAGAAACATCATGCCTAATAAATTCTTTTATTCTATTGGTAATGTGTGGGATAACTTGAACTGTCTTTCCTAAATACTTTCCTTGTCTTTCTCTTTTTAAAACATCATTATAAATTCTACCAGTTGTAATATTGTCAGACTTTTTTGCAGATATTCCAGAAAATCTTTCGTAGTGTCCTAAGTCTAAATCTGTTTCTGCCCCATCATCGGTTACAAACACTTCACCGTGTTGAAAGGGACTCATTGTTCCTGGGTCAATATTTAAATAAGGGTCAAGTTTTCTAATTCTAACTTTATATCCTCTTGATTGAAGTAAGTAAGCTAGTGAAGCTGATGACAACCCCTTACCTAAAGATGAAACCACGCCGCCAGTTACGAATATATATCGCGCCATGGAAGTATGTTATACTTTATATTATACTTATTGCAAAATCTTAATTACTTAGACTGCGGTATCTGTGGAAGATTGGAATTTTCCTCCTCTTCTTTTTCAAGAACTGATTGTGTTTCACGAAATTCATCTCTTGAAATTGCAACAATAGCTACACTACAAACAATAAATAAAGTAGCTATGATAGCTGTAAATTTTGTGAGAAATGTTCCCATGCTTCTTGCTGACGTGAAATTGTCTTGTGAAACACCTAGGCCTAATGCTCCACCCTCTGATCTCTGTAATAAAATAGTGATAACAAGGATTACAGCTAATATTATATTAACAAGAATTAGTAAACTTTCCATGATGCTTATCTATAGTAATTCTTTATTATATCAATAAATTTTTTTGAGGATTTCGAAGCACCTCCTATCAAAAATCCATCTATTTCCTTAATTTTTTTAAACATTTTTACGTTGCTTCCGTCAACAGAACCTCCATAAAGAACTGCTGGACTATTTTTCTTAAATATATTTTTTAGTACCTTTTTTATATGTATTGTTGTTTTTTGTAATTCTTTCGCGGTAGGTATTTTACCTGTGCCGATTGACCAAATTGGTTCGTAAGCAACTATAATATTATTTTTATTAAATTTTTTGTCTAAAACATTATCTATTTGCTTTTTTAAAACGCTAAATGTTTTATTATTTTTTTTTTCAAATTTGTTTTCTCCGATACAAAAAACAACTTTTAAATTATTTTTTAAAGCAAATAAAACTTTATTTTTAAGCATTAAATTTGTGTCTCCTTCGCCTCTATTGTCAGAGTGGCCAACCAATGTAAATTTAGCTCCAACATTTTTTATCATATATGGACTAATGGCAGCAGTGTTAGAAGAAAATAGATCTTTATGATAACAATTTTGTGATCCAATTGAAATTTTTTTATTTTTGAAATATTTTGCATAATTTTCTATCAAAGTATAAGGTGGGGTTATTACAACCTTGTATTTGTTTCGGTTTTTGTCTTTGGAATTAAAGGAATTAATCTTATTTAATATATTTATAGACCTCGGAATACCAAACATTTTCCAATTTCCAATAAAATATCTCATAGTTTGCCTTAGTTAAAAATTTGATTTATAGGTGTATAAAAATAACTTATTAAATTAATATAATGTCAACTTCAATAGGAAAATTATCAAAATCTTTTTTTATTAAACTCTTGGTGGGGATTATTATTCTACCTTTTGTATTTTGGGGTATGGGTGATGTATTTAGAGGTGGAAATCAAAATGTTGTCGCTACCATTGAGTCAGAAAAAATTAGCACTCAAGAATTCATGAATTATTTAAGACAAATAAATCTTAATGAAGAGCAAGTTAAAAGTCTGCCAAAAACAAATTTAGTTGAACAAATACTGTCTCAATATATAGGCAGAAAAGTTATGGCTTTAGAAATAGAAAAAATTGGTGTTGTGGTTAGCGATAATGCTCTAAGAAATGTAATAAAAAATGACAAACTTTTTTTTAAAGATAATAAATTTTCAAGAACTGAATATGAAAAATTTCTTATAAAAAGTGGTATAACAGCTCCTCAGTTTGAAACTAATATTGTCGAACAAGAAAAAAGAAGACAATTCTTGAGTTCTTTAGCGGGAGGAATTGTAATTCCAGAAAATTTAGTAGAACAAGAATTTAGAAAAGAAAATCAAGTTAAAACTATTCAGTACATCGACCTTGAAAAATACCATTTAAAAAATAAACCTTCAGATGAAGAAATTAAAAAACTATATGATCGGAATAAAAATATATTTGTTATAGAATTTAAATCAATTCATTATGCTGAGATTAAACCCGAACTTGTGAGTGGCGGTACTGATTATGATGAATCTTTTTTTAAAGAATTAGATGTCATTGAAAATCAAGTTTTAGATGGCCAATCTTTTCAAGAAACTGCTAAAAATTATAACTTAAAAATTATTACAATTGATAAAATCAATGCAAAAAAAGAAAATCAGAACAAAGAAAAAATAAATAATTTAACTGATGTTTTATTTAAAGAAATTTACAATATTAAATCCGTAAAAATACCAGAAGTAATAAATCTTAATGGAAAATATTACTTAGCCGAGATTAATGATATTCAGAAAAAAACTAAACCGCTGAACGATCCTGAGGTTCTTGAGGCTTTAAATGCTCAAATAAATCTTAAAGAAAAAATTGAAAATAATACCTCAATAGCAAAAGATATTGGTCTGGGAGCATATAATGGTAAGGATTTTAAAAAATTTGCTGATGATAATAATTTAGAATTAAAAAATTATAAAATTTCAAGTTTAAAACAAAATGATATTTTTGAAGAAGGTTTAGTAAAAAGAATTTTTTTAACTAAAGAAGGCGATACTAATTTAATAACAAACAGCACTCTTACAAAAACTTTTTTAATAACTACAAAGAAAACTGAATATAAAAAATTGAATAAATCTAGTAATGATTTTGAACAATACGAAGCTAAAGCACGGTTAAATTTGATCAATAAAATTTATAAATCTTATGATGAAAGTGTTAATCAAAAGTATAAAGTTGTATTGAACCAAAGAACTCTAGATCGTGTTAAAAATTCATTTTGATGAAAATTAATATAAGCCTAAAAGAATTTAAAAATAATCACTCTAAAAAAAAACATCAAATTTTATTTAGATCAAGATCTTGTAAAAGCTACTACAAGGTAGAAAACCTGTTTAAATTCCTTCTTGCTGAAAAAAATAGTTTTATTTTTGAGTCTGTTGAAAAAGGTACTATTAAAGGTCGTTATACTATAATTGGATTAAATCCTGATAAAATTTGGGATATTAATAAAAATGTAATTACCGTAAATAACTTAAGAAAAAAAAGTAAAATTAAAACTGATCCTTTAAAATTTATTAATAAATTAATTAAAGATTTTAATATTACTATACCTAAGCAGCTTCCTTCAATGGCCTCTATGTTAGTGGGATATTTCTCATACGATGTAATTCGTTATGTAGAAAAAATTCCTAATAATTGTAAAGATGATTTAAACATTCCTGATGTTAGATTATCACGACCTAAAAATTTAGTAGTTTACGACAATTTAAAAAAGATAACTTATTATATAGAAAATATTTATGCAGATACAAAAATTAAAAATTATAAAGAGTATTACGAGTCTGTAGAAAAAAAATTTAATTTATACGAAAACTTTGAAAATATAACTCTACCAGATCAATTCACTTATAAACCTAATAAAAACTTAATTAAATCTAATACTACAAAAGAAAAATTTAAATCCCTTGTTAAGAAAGCAAAAACTTACATTGAAAAAGGAGATATTTTTCAAGTTGTCTTAAGTCAAAGATTTGAAAGAAAATTTAATAAAAGACCAATAGAAATATATAATTATCTCAGAAAATCAAACCCTTCTCCATTTATGTTTTATTTTAATTATGATGACTTTAATATTTTAGGAAGCAGTCCAGAAATTTTGGTGAGACTCAGAAAAGGAGAAGTTACAATAAGACCAATTGCAGGTACAAGACCAAGAGGAAAAAATGATAAGGAAGACAAAAAATACGAATTAGATCTACTTAAGGATAAAAAAGAATTAGCTGAACATTTAATGTTATTAGACCTTGGTAGAAACGATGTTGGAAAAGTTTCTAAAATAAACTCAGTGAAAGTAACTGAAAAATTTAAAATTGAGCGATATTCTCATGTTATGCATATAGTCTCTAATGTAATTGGTAAATTTAATAATAAATTCTCTTTATTTGAAACTCTATTATCAGGTTTTCCAGCTGGAACCGTCAGTGGTGCACCAAAAATAAGAGCTATGGAAATTATTGATGAACTTGAAAAACATAAAAGGAAATTATATGCAGGTGGAATAGGATATTTTACTCCTAACGGTGAATTCGATACTTGTATAACTTTAAGAACAGCTTTAATTAAAAATAATAAATTTTATGTTCAAGCAGGCGCTGGAATAGTTGCAGACAGTAAGCCTGATAAAGAATATGCTGAAACAGTTAATAAAGCAAAAGCACTAATGAGAGCAGTAGATTAAATGAAAATTTTACTTATAGATAATTATGATAGTTTTACTTACAATTTATATCATTATATTTCTAAATTCAGAAAAGATGTAGATGTAATTAGAAACGATAAAATAGACGGCAAAACTATTTTAAGAAAAAAATATAAAAAAATTGTTATATCACCTGGTCCAGGTAATCCTAGCCAAGCTGGTAATTGTATAAAAATTGTAAAAGATACACATAAAAAAATACCTATATTGGGAGTTTGTTTGGGTCATCAGATTATAGGTCAAGCTTTTGGTGGTAAAATTGTTAGTGCTAAAAACTTAATGCATGGAAAAACAAGTAAAATTAAACATAATAAAAAAGGATTGTTTAAAAATATTCAAAACAACTTTGTAGCTACGAGATATCAT
>Ga0233444_10006704_pt1 | contig 10219 bp, 8 predicted proteins | sample SI_124_October20_6_FD_182792 | JGI IMG/M metagenome (GOLD analysis project Ga0233444, IMG submission 182792) | Seawater microbial communities from Saanich Inlet, British Columbia, Canada - SI_124_October2016_10_MG | ecosystem: Environmental > Aquatic > Marine > Inlet | place: Canada: British...
TAAAGAAGGTAAGGTGTAGATAGGCAGTTTTCGGTCAGTCTGCTCTCGAAAATTAAACGAAAACTAAACTTGTAGAAAGCAGTTGTATCGCTTGTTTGGACGAGGGTTCGATTCCCTCCGACTCCACTTTTTGTTCCCAAAAATAATTTTTTGTTTTTAGGAATATTTATTTAATGTCAGCTCTCATAACTAAGCAAAGTATTTATTTAATGAATTTATATCATCAACTGTCAGTTTTGATTTAAGTTTCAGATTTTGTGTTGTCTATTACCGTTTCGTTAATCAATATACCCTTATTAAAATTGAGAACTCTGTCTCTTGCATAAACAGAGGAATATCCTAAATTGATTTTTTCAAGCAAATCCCCCTCTGGAATTCTAATGTCTCCAGAGAACCATTCTGCAAAAACCTCGGTTTTATTTGGAAATAAATACTCAAGGCCAACTTTCTCATTACTTTCAATAAAACCAAGAAGAGAAACAAGATAAAGTTTTTTGTTTTTAATTTTCCAGTTACCAATATAACCCCTAACCAAAGCAGTAGACTTAAAAATAAAACCTACGTCACTTCTAGTTTCCAAATAAGTTTTTAGCGGCTCTGTTGCAATGGTTGTTTTCTTACCATTATATGAAAGTATATCTCCAGCTTGAATGGTCATTATTTCATATATGATTTAATGAATAAATGTGTAAAGTTCAAATTACTATTTAAATTGTTAAATCCTGAGATTTTATATAAAAAAATATAGGGTTTTGGTATTCAAATTTAATTAATTATCATTTTTGAAATATATAGTTGCACCCATAACAGTTTTTGACTATTTTGTAAAGTATAACAACAATAAATGTCAACTAATCATACCAAGACTCTAGAAAAGTCCTTTTCCCATGCTCTTCATTTAGTCGATTCGCTAAGAAATATAATCAATCGATATTATATTGATTTTGATGATATAAAAACCATTCTTGTGCATTTTAAAGACACTATGAATGCAGATTTTAAAAAACTCATAAAATTATTAGATAACTATAATGAACAGAAAGATGATAAATATCTTGACAAAATAGAAAAAGAATTAACTAGTGTTGAAACAAAGTACTATGACAATTTTAACAAGATATTTATTGTTGACAATGAATTCCTTTACCAGTTTCCGTCTGAAGTTGTTTTACATGTTTTAGCTTGTGTTGAATTTACAAAAATTAAAGTGGATCAAGAATCTTTATATAAATCACTAAACGATAAAATAAGATTTAATTCCAGAATATATTCAAAGATTAATAAAACTAAAATTAATCTTAACTTTTTTGATTCAGAGATTTTAAATTTACTCCCCTCAAACTTTAAAATTGAACAGTTAAAGCCCGCAACACAAAATAAAAAGCTTAAAGATATAATTAAGATCTTTCAGTTTCTTCTTGAAATAAAGCAGTACAAAAATGGAGATCAAGTTTTTTCAATGCAATCTGAATGGATTGCTAAAGATGGAAAAAATAGTTGGAGGCAAGTTGATTTTAGTCAAATCATAGATACAAAATCTGAAACAAAACACTACGTGGATCAGATAAGTGAAGATGAGGTGATTTACAAGTTTGTTGAGGGTCAGTCAAAAATGTCCTCATCATTCACAAAACAGTTCAAAAAAACAGAAAATCAATGGGACGAAGTAAAAGTATTGTAAACTTTAAGTGGTTACTTTTTTGTTGCATTGAAATAATTTTTATTTGATATGAATACTCGAAAAGTACTTTATGATATTGTTGAAGACAATACAACTAGAAATGGAAAGTACTTTGATTTTTTTATTCAAGGATTAATTCTTTTATCGCTAGTTAGTTTTTCACTTGAAACTATTCCAGACATCTCAGAAAATTTAATTTCATTTCTATACTATTTAGAAGTTTTTACTGTTAGTTTGTTTTCATTGGAATACCTAATTAGAATCTGGGTTTCAAAAAAACCCATCTTATATGTATTTAGCTTTTTTGGAATTATTGACTTGTTAGCAGTTTTACCGTTTTTTTTGGTTGGGTATCTAGACTTACGCTTTCTAAGAGCCTTCAGAATACTTAGAATTTTTAGGGCATTAAAAATAGTTAGGTATAATAAAGCAATGAAAAGATTTGGACTGGCATTTATTTTAGTTAAAGAAGAAATAGTATTATTTTTTGTTTGTACTATTATTCTAATTTTTATAACCTCAGCTGGAATTTATTATTTTGAAAATGAAGCGCAACCAGAAACATTTAAATCCATTTTCCATAGTGCGTGGTGGTCAATTGTTACTTTAACAACGGTTGGATACGGAGATATTTACCCGATAACACTTGGAGGTAGAATTTTCACATTTTTTGTACTAATGATTGGAGTTGGATTGGTAACTGTCCCTGCAGGTCTAGTTGCGAGCGCACTATCAAAGGCAAGAGAAATCGAAGAATAAAGATTACACCATAATTAAAGTAAACTTATTGAAATTAAAGATGATACTTATATTTCAAGAAGTTTGTCAAGAATTTTAACCATAGCCAATGTGTCCATTTCACAATAATCCAATAATTGTCTTCTTTTTTCTTCGATATCCCCCTCAAAAGTTCCGTTAACAATTGACAGAAAAGTATTTGATGCTGTACCACCATCTTTAATTTCTAAGTCATCATACGAATCTCCAGGAAACAATGCTGGTAAAATATTCTTTAAACTATGCTTTCCTTTCATTTCTGGACTATAGTACCATTTTTTTTGAAAAGGAATCATAAGATCTTTCAACCGATCAACAATACCTTTCAATTCATTTGTATAAATAGGAAATGCGTCTATAAGATCGATAATTCTATTTTTCTCAAAAGTTATATTATAAACAATTATATCACCACTGGTTTTAGAATCTTCGATAAGTTGATTAATAAATTCAATTCTTGGGTCCTGGTAAGGGTCAGCTAGATATTCACAATGTTCAATTGGAGAAGATGGAGACTTTTTGATATGAAGTGAATACTGAAATACTAATTGTTGAAACGGTCGTGTACCGTCGTAAATTGGTAAAGCTGAACGAATTGTTTCAAAATCCAAAAAAAATAAAGGATAATTTAATCCATTAGTGAAGTTTCTAATTTTTTCAACATCAATATGGGTTGTTCCATTGATTTCTGATTGGATTTGAAGGACCTGATTTGAGCTAAGGGATGAACCATTTAAATCAATCTGATCTATGGTAATTACCCCTTTATTATAAAAATCAAATTTTTTGTTCACTCCAAGATTTGCAATGTCAAAAACAGAGTATTCTGGTACATGTCTCCAACAAGTGCCTTTAAAATCACAATCATAAGGATCGGAGCAATGTGGTCCTATATCGATTTTAAGTACTTCTGGACTTTTAATTACATTTTGTAGTCTATTAACTTCGTTTGGAATTCGGGGAAGAAATTCTAAAACTTGATCATATACTGATTCAATTTTGAACAATTGAAGAATATCTAAATCTCCCTCTTTTGTATATTGGTTATTTATATATACTATTGATATATCCTTTAGATCAATACCAGAATTTATAATAGTATAGTATTGGATTGCAGCATCTTTAATATAAGTATTGGAAATTTTTGTAGAACTTTTTACTTCATAGGCTTTCCAACCTTCTTTATCTTTTACCAAAATATCTAAAGCTGCTATTACATTATTGTATGAAAATGTGGCTTCGTAAATAATTTTTTGGCCACTTTCTATATAATCTAGTGTCTTTCCGATAGACTCAAACATCTTAAAGTGATTTTCAGGCGAGACATCAACACCATTTGGAAATATTTCTTGAGCTATTAAACCAATATTATTTCCTTGATCAAAAACTGTTTGGAGAGAGGGAGGAGTTGGGTCTTTAACTTATAATGATGCTTATATAGATATAAGGATTTATCACATTGGAGACCTCTTATAAATGTAGATTTTGATAGCAAATTAACTTCATTTGATATTTAAAAGTGATTGCAATTTAATTTATTCACCATATGTCTTAATATGATAATACAATTCATAAATGGCTTTCCCGCTACCCAGAGCATCCCAAATATCATCACCAGTAACTCCATCTGGAAGTTCGCCTTCTACCAAATCTTCAAACATATTATGGCAATAAATACACCAGTCCTCAGGATCTTTATCCATTCCTCCCCAAATTGACATCACTCCATCATAGGAACGTTTCGAAGCATAACCATCGTAGATAGCTACTTCCCAAGAATCGAACCAACGAGATAAACTATCGTCACGATCTGCATGTCCGATTACCTCATTAGTTTCCATGTTCAATTGTATGCAGAATTTATCTATTTGGTGACAAGCAGGACCATTATCGAGAGAAAATGAAATATATTTGCCCCATTCTAATTTATAATTTGGGAAAAATTGTTTTGGTAGTTTCATTTTAGGGATGTCATTTTCTGTAAATTCGATCATTTTTTGAGTAAAAGAATCGCTATTTCCTAGGATCTCTTTGGCTGAGTTCATTAGTGCCTTTTTGTCCCATTTAGAGCCAATTAACGGAAACGCTTTTTCAAACATATCTCTAGCTTTGTTTTTATCATCAAAATACCAACTATTAGCATAAGTATCTCCTAGTTTACTAAAATCATTAAAGGTTTTAGCTTTTTCTTCTGATATTACAATTAGATTCTTAGCCCAATTTTTATCCATCGAATAGATACTTTCTGCTAAATTTCTGTAATCGAAAGAGTTCTCGGCAAGCATCTCTGCCTTTTGATAAATTTTAATGGCCCAATCTTTATCCATTTCACATACTCCTACTGCTACTTGTTCTAAGTCTAATAAATCTAATGAATCTACTGCTAGTTTTTCTGCTTTTTGATAAAGTTTCACTGCCCAATCTTTATCCATTTCAATTACTTCGTCAGCTAGTTGGATATATTCTCCAGCCCCCTCTGCTTTTGATTCTGCTTTTTTGATAACTCTTAAAAATCGTTCTGTTTCATTGCGTTCTTTTAGTTTTTCAAAAACTGTTGCAAGATTTTCAAAATCTTGGGCAGCATCTTCCATTTTTTGTAAAACACTATCTGCCCAAGCCGTGTCACCCGCTTCTATTAAATCGTCGTAAAGAGAAGAGGCTTCCCAAGCATTCTCGCTATAATCACCATTAATTTCTGCTTCTTGTTCTTTAAATTCTGTAATTTGTTGTATTGTTAAATCACTGCTTGGCATAAAATCATCAGAGTTAGAACTCTGTTTTTTAACAAAAGTTATTTTATATTTCAATTTCTTAGCCAAGCTTAAAAAAGCATCTATATTTTTGGAACCCCACTGATTGGAAACCACTACTTCAACACCATATTTGATTTTTAAAGGCATCTTAGTGTTAAATCGCTTTGGATCTTCCACTTTTGCCGTTTTTCTGATGAATCCTTTGCTTCCTTGAATTTCATCTTTAAAAACAGAGCTCAATTTATCAAAAGAGGGTTTATTCTTTTCTACAAAATCTTTTACAATTTCAAAAACCAATTGTCTTTTGTTCAAGTTCTCTCCGATTCCTTTTACTGTGTATTTCGTATAATCTCTTGCCATTCTAAATTTATTTAGTTAGATATAATTTATAGATTCTAAAAAATTCTTTTTCAACTTTTTTAAAATCTTTTCCTGGTGGGTTATTTTTCCCACCGTTTGGAGAAAAAACATTATAGTATAATGTATTATTTCTTTTCCAAAATGAAAAGCTTCTATTAGTTAACACATTATTTTTGTTAAGTGGCCAATTTTCTTTTATTTTAGAAATGAAATTCTGATCAAGTGTTTCTGGTTCTGCAACTACCTCATTGTTTGTTTTTCTAGATTTAGTAAATTCTGAAAGTTTTTCAAAATCACTATTATGATTGAAAATATCGTAATAAATTTTTCCAATACAGAGCACTATTTTTATTTTAGACCTAAAAATATTTTTTTGTATTACTTTTTCAATAATATTAAAAACATAATTATCTAAATATTTTAAAAAAAAATTAGTAGGAATATCAATTTGTTTTATTCTCTCTTTTTTTATCTTAAGATCTAGCCAGGATTTTGATCCCCAAGGGCATATTTCTATAGCAAATGGTTTGATCTTCTTTTCAGATGGTTTTTCTTCTCCTAGTAATTTAAATATTCTATCTATCCAAATTTTCTGATCTTTCCAAAAGAGATGAGTATTATAAGACGTAAACCTTGCAGCATATTTTTCATATTTAAATTTAGAGTTTAAGTCGGGTTCCATAAAATTTTCATAGCCATACTTTTTTGATCTTGATGGATTTAGATTTAAAGTAATAACAGAGTAGTTTTTAATATTACCTAAAAAAGGCTGTGGAAACACATCAGGTTCAAGTTCATTACTGCATTTTTCTCCTTTTTTATTTACCCACTCTTTTCCTTCATGTTTTCTCCAAATAACATCCTCATCAAAGGTTGCCTCTGGGCTTTTTTTCCATTTTTTAAAGAATTCGTCCCAATGATTTAAATAGTCTTCAATACAATTAAATTCTGTGTTCATATTTTCATTGTTAATAATTAATGTTCCTCGTTTACCTCTTTAAATAAGTCATCATCAACACTGAATCTTGAATCTGACATATAATCAGTAATGTAATCTTCACAATCATCTTTATCATCTTCATTTATATCCAACATTTCACAACACTTATTCAACATGTCTTCATTATCTTCATCAAAATTTACAATTGGACTAAGATCAATTTCTCCTATCCTTGTCACAACTAGAATAGGATCATTCTCCCACCAATCAAAATCGTCTTGCTTCATATCCTCTATAGTGATTCCATATTCATCACCAGAAGGGTGTGAGTTAGTTAGAAACTCAAGATATATTTCTCTTATAAAATCTTTAAATAAATGATAATGGGTTAGCGTATAAAAATCATCAGAGTGAAAATTATCAAGCAAAGCATCATACATGTTTTTAACCTCCGAGTCCTCTCTATTAACATCAAAGTTATTTATAGTACATATAAGTTCTTGATTGCCTTTTCTAAGTTCAATATCAACGCTTAAACCTTGATTTTGGGGTTTAGTCATTTTTGATTTTTCTGTATCTACTTTTTTCAATTTATTTTTTTGTATATGGTTATAAATTTGAAAAATTTCCTCAGGCTTAGCAATTGCTTCACCTAATACATCCCCACTTACTCCATCTGGCAATTCTCCATCATATAAGTCTTCAAATCCTGTGTGACAAGCAATTTGCCATCTAAAAGCGTCATCGTCTAGCCAATTATCATCATATTTATCGCCTGCAGAAATAGTAAATGCACCATCATAAGATTTATCTTCTGAATAGAGTTCATAAATCATAACTTCCCATGAATTGAACCAACGACGACAGTCATCATCTTGCTCTTTCCTGCCCACAACTACTCTATCTTGCATATCCAGAGTAATCTCAAATTTCTCATAATCCTCTAATTTTGGACTGTTTTCTAAGTAATAGACTAAATATCTTCCCCATTCAGCTTTATAATTTTGAAAAAGATTATCAGGAATTTTCATTGTAGGAAAGTCGTAAATAATTTCTGCCACTTCTTGATTAGTGTTATTCGTTTCAGCAGTATCAGGTGAAGAAACAACCTTTTCCACTCCCTTAGATTGCTCCAAAGAAACTTTATATTTCAACTTTTTAGCTAAATTTAAAAAAGCATCCATATTTTTAGAACCCCACTGGTTAGAAACAACTACTTCAACGCCATATTTAATTTTTAATGGCATCTTAGTATTAAATCGTTTGGGATCTTCCACTTTTGCTGCTTTCTTAATGAATCCTTTACTTCCTTGAATTTCGTCTTTAAAAACAGCTGTAAGCTCATCAAAAGATGGTTTATTCGTTTTAACATAATCTTTTACAATTTCAAAAACCAATTGTCTTTTATTTAGGTTTTCACCAAATCCTTTTACCGTATATTTTGTATAATCTCTTGCCATTTTTGTTTTTTTCTATATTAATCTGAATTTATTTTAAAACATATCTAAACTAATTGATAAAATATCTAGATTTGATACATAATTGATACATAATTGATACATTAATAAAAAGATTCAGTATTTATTTGTTTAAAATTAAAAGTCAATAAATTAAAAAAATTCACTGCCATTAATGATTAATGAATTAAAAAAAGAAGTAGAGGGGAAATATGGAAAAAAAGTCGAAAATCGAGGGGATTGCGAAAAAATTGCAAATGCAATATTAGAATTATTAGATATTGAGATTAGCTACAATACCATTCGCAGACTCTTTGAATTGGCTCCTTTTACAAATCCAAATAAAAAAACACTAAATACATTAGCAAAATTTGTAGGATACAACAATTATTTTCACTTTACTCAAACATATATCTTTAAAGATAAAACAAATTTATTTCAGATTACTTACAAACACATCTATGATGAAAATGATTTAGAAATAATAAATCTCATCAAAAATACCAGAAAAGGCACTGAATATTTCATTGATTTCATTACCCTAGTAGTTCGAGAATTATTTTATTTAAAAAAATATGAACTTATTGATTCTATTTTCAAATTAGAAGAATTAAAATATTCAAGATTTAGTTACATGGAAATTTTATATTTCGGAAATTCTATAGGGCTTATACTACGCAAGGAAAATAAAGTGAATGAAGTTCTTGCTAAGAACATCAATTTTTTGAAATGCGTCTATTTAATTTTCGTTGATTATTCTAGTTTAAATTCATACTATGGTAAATGGACAAAAACATTGAAGGATTTAAAAACAACAACTGAAATTGAAGTATTTTACCTAGCAATATCAGAATTTAAACGGTTTTTGAATAAAAAAAAATTAAATAATAATGTCGAAGAACTTGTTTACAACAAGAATTTACACCCAATACTATGCGGTAGGTTAATTGCCTTACAGTTGTTATCTAAAAATGTATCAAATCCAATAGAAGCTTTAACCAAATACTGCAAATTTCATCCAATAAAAAAACATTTTACAGACTATTTTTATGAACTATTTACGACATCAATATTGACGAAGAATATTGGAGTTATGAAGTTTATAATTCAGAATATTAACTTTAAAATTATGCACTTATACCAAAAGGAACATTTAAACTCATATTATTTGATGACTGCATTCTACTACAGAATTACACATAATAAAGTTAAACAACTTACAAATTACAATCGTTTTAATATAAATGGAAGTCGCAACAGTTATGATGAATTTATTAAACTTCTTAATTTAATTTATCTATATGGTGCTACTACTAAGTGGTCAGAAAAAAAACAAATACTTAAACAATATGAATTACTTAGTGAAAAATTAAACTACCCTTATTTTTCGAACGAATTTTTACTAAATTATTTTGAATAAATCTTGAACAAAATAGTTCGACTTCACTCCCTTAGCCTCCACTTTTTATTCCCAAGAATAATTTATTGTTTTTTGGGGATATGCTTTTTATTAATGTACTGATTATACGAAACCTTATTTGATGTAATACTACTAATCAAATAAAACAACCTCTTTTATATTCATATAGACCGACATCCAACTACCAGTATCGGCGAAGGAACCTCCAGTTTTATAAACATGAAACGTTAATGAAGTCCATTCTGGTTCTATTTTAAATCCAACCCAATATCTAATTTCTCCATTTAAATCACCCGATGAATAACTTACATCGACGCTATCAATTAAATCACCATTTGGGTCATAAACATCAATAATTCCTGAACCAGAATCTCCGTTTCCATTTGAAGCACCATAAGCAATTTTCATATATCCTTTTTTAGAATAATTTAGATACATGGTAACAATGGAAGTTGAACCATCATAAGAGGCCGTAGTAAGATAGGAGTTATTGTTTTCAAAAATATAATCACTATATCCAGATGTTGAACTAGCTCCATCTGCTCCTGCTGGGCCTGTTAGTCCTTGTGGACCTACTGGACCTTGTGCGCCATCAGCACCATCAGCACCTGCTGGGCCTGTTAGTCCTTGTGGACCGGCTGGTCCTTGTATTCCTGCATTGTCTACATAATTTTTTGTGGCTGCATCTTGAGCATAAACAGGGTCGGCTACATTTTTTATTGAATTATTTTCAACACTAACATCGCCACTCATTAATATATCTGCAGGCATTAAAGGACCGTTGTTAGCTACAAAATAAGGGTTTGCATTACTTCCGTGAAGATTAATTGT
>Ga0233444_10006706_pt1 | contig 10219 bp, 3 predicted proteins | sample SI_124_October20_6_FD_182792 | JGI IMG/M metagenome (GOLD analysis project Ga0233444, IMG submission 182792) | Seawater microbial communities from Saanich Inlet, British Columbia, Canada - SI_124_October2016_10_MG | ecosystem: Environmental > Aquatic > Marine > Inlet | place: Canada: British...
TTTACAAGGCGTTCAAAATAGACTAGATAATATTGCAGAATTGGGTGTAAATATTATTTGGCTCATGCCCATTCAGGCCAATGGTGGGCCCATTAATTCTCCTTATGCTATTTCAGATTATTATGCGGTGGATGAGGAGTATGGAACTTTAGAAAATTTAAGAACTTTTATTGCTGAAGCACATGTTAGAGGAATGTTGGTTATTCTAGATTGGGTGGCCAATCATACCGCTTGGGATAATACTTGGATGGCAGATAGCAGTTGGTATACTCAAGATGGGAATGGAACTATTATTCACCCAGCTGGAACGAATTGGACAGATGTAGCAGACCTAAATTTTGATAATGAAGACATGGCCAATCAGATGATAGATGCCATGAAATATTGGGTGCTAGAAGCCAATGCCGATGGGTATAGATGTGATGCGGCCGATTATGTGCCATTTGAATTTTGGAAAAGGGCTATTGATAGTTTAAGATCCATTCCCAATAGAGAATTGGTACTATTTGCAGAAGGAGCAAGGAACGATCATTTTGAGGCTGGTTTTGATTTGAATTTTGATTGGAGTTTTTATAATAGAACGGTAGATATATTTGCTAGTGGCGCTAATGCTAGTTATTTGGGAAATCAGCATAATATAACTTATGGAGCAGTGCCTGAAGGGAAAGAAAAAGTAAGGTTTACTTCCAACCACGACCAGTGTGCTTGGGATGGAACGGCTATTGATATTTATGGCGGAATAGATGCTTCTTTAGCTGCTTTTGCAGTAACGCTTTTTTATCCTGGAGTGCCACTCATATATACTGGTCAAGAAATAGGTTGGAATGTCCAGATTCCCTTTTTTTCTAATTCAGTTGTTAACTGGAATTATGGTGCTGGGACTTTAGAAAATTATAAAAAATTAATGAGTGCCTATACTAATAATGAAGAATTTAAAATGGGGACATTAAATAATTTTTCGAGTAGTGATTTGGTTTGTATTAATAGAGTCAGTAATGGAAACAGTGCGTGGTGTTTGGTAAATTCAAGAAATGCAAATTCAATTTTTAATTTGCCCTTAGAATTGCAAAATTTTAGTGGAAATAATTTATTAGATGGAAGTAGTTTTGTGGTAAATGGAAATACTATTTCTTTAGCTCCTTTTGAAACTTTAGTTTTTAAATAACTTTCAATTTGCCATCCTTATTTTTATGCATTTTATCATTAAAAATGTTGTTTTCATCAATATTTAGGTAAATAACACCTAATAATTGCAACATATTTACTCTGTTATAGTATATTTATAGACTAGCTATAAATTTTATTATGAGAATTTCCATTTTTTTTAGAATATTCTTTTTTTCAATGATTATTTTAGTCATTGATTATCAGGCAGTTGCACAAGCTCCTGAATCTATGAATTACCAAGCAGTTATAAGAAATGGTTCTGGTTATATTGTGGCGAGTCAGAGTGTTGGTATTAGGATAGATATTCTTCAAGGTAGTGCTAGTGGAGCAAGTGTCTATAAAGAAACTTTTACTACAACTACCAATGCCTATGGATCTATCGCTATTCAAATAGGAACAGGAACAGTTGTAAGTGGAACTTTCAATACCATTGATTGGGGAGCTAATTCGTATTTTGTAGAAACAGCTGTTGATATAAGCGGAGGAAATACTTACACAGTAATATCAACTACTCAATTTATGAGCGTGCCCTATGCGCTGTATGCTAAAAATGCTAGACTAGATTCAGCTGCTATTCAAGGAATGATAGATGCGTCTGGAAATGGTTCTATTGGGGGAGGTTCATCAACCACTAATGATTTTATGTGGACAAATTCAACTTCAATTATAAATGAATCTGGAACTGCGTACTGGAGTGGGAACCCACCAGGGAACCAGCAATCTTGGACTGTACCTTCTGGTTATGTTTGGAAGATTATAAGATACACCGGATCAACAAGTTCATTATCAGCAGATGAAAATGGTGAGTACTGGTTAAATGAATCTCAAAGTTTAACATTTAAGGGGAACGGAAGCAATGGTGGAACACTGTCATTTAGTTTCATGGCATGGCAGTATTTAAAATCTGAACTTAATTTTAATATTTTAAATTACTCAGGAACAGGATACTGGAACAATAACCCTCCCGGAAATCAGGTTTCTTGGACTGTACCTAATGGTAAATTATGGAAAATAAAATATACTACAGGTGCATGTCAAACAAGCTTTGGGAACGGTGAAAAGTGGCTTGACGAAGGACAAATAATTTCATTTACTGGTAATGGATCTAATGGTTCAACCCTTGCCTTCTCATTTATGGCTTTTGAATATCTTAAATAAAATGAAATTTAAAAACTACATATTGCCTTTTTTATTTTTATTTCTTATTAGCATATTGCCATTTTTGAATGTTCCTGGTCAAGCCCCAGAGTCTATGAATTACCAAGCAGTAATTAGAGATGGTTCAGGAAATGTACTTGCTAGCCAAACTGTAGGACTTAGAATAAAAATTTTACAAGGTAGCTCCAGCGGAAGTTCAGTATATGAAGAAACTTTTGCTCCCACTACCAATGCTTATGGTTCCATAGCCATTCAAATAGGAACGGGAACAGTAGTCAGTGGAACTTTCAATTCTATTGATTGGGGAGCTAATTCACACTTTGTAGAAACAGCAGTAGATATTTCGGGAGGAACTAATTATACAGTAATTTCTACTACCCAATTGATGAGTGTTCCTTATGCATTGCACGCAAACGTAGCAGACTCACTTGTGGGATTTGAAAAACATCAGGATAGTGAGTTTCCTACTGGTTCTATTATAATAAGCGAAGAATCCAACAATACTGCACTTATAAATAAAGGGTTTTCAATTTTTGGAATTAGTCAACAGCCTATAATACCTTTAATTACAAATAATTCTAGTAATAATACAAATTATTATGAAAATTGGAATGTTGTAGGAAGTTCTCATGTTACTGATGAAACAAATACGTCTTATGATTATGAATCAAAATCATCAATATTTAATTATCAAGACAAAATATATATAGTGCATGAAGCCTCTGGTAAGATTATTACCGTTGATACAGTTAACGGAAATTTTAACGATTTAAATATTTCTGTTCCTAATTTTACCTGTAATAACTCTAACTCTTGTAATTACAAATCTTCATTGTGGACAGGAAATAATTTCTATTTATATGGAGGTTATGATCAAAACTCAAATTACTACAATGATTTTTGGAAATTTTCCCCAACTACCAATAGCTGGACTCAAATTAATTTACCTTCTAATTTTTTTGAAAGAATTAGCTGTGAACTACATTGGAATGGGACTGAAATTATATTTTCTGGAGGTTTTTACAATACGACGCCATACCAATCTTTAATTGAAAAATATAATCCTAACACTAATGTCTGGTCAACTTTAAATACAACCAATATTCCATCCGATAGGTATTGGCATTCTTCATTATTAGGACAAGGAAAATTATTTATATGGGGTGGTTTAGCGAATTCTGGTCCTACCTCTGATGGAGCAATTTATGATTTTTCAACTAATTTATGGACAACCTTGCCATCTAGTCCATTAACAGCAAGTTCGAATTTTATCAGTTTTTGGTCAGGTACTGAATTTGTTATATTTATCCGTGATCAAGGATTAGGTGCTAGTTATAATCCAACAACAAATACTTGGACTTCATTAGCTAACACACCTTTTACAGGAACTGAATGTGATGGGAAGCACTGGTGTTTTGATGGGCAAAAGTTAATTTTTTGTATACAACCATACTCTCCAACAACCGAAAATAATAAAACTTATATCTACGATCCAGAAGATGATAATTGGCGGCTTCTTACAAACTCAATAACACCAAAACAAGATAATTATGGTAGTTTTTTCAATCAATCTAAAATAATTAGTTTTGGACCAGACATCTCTTACTCACTTGGATGGAATAATTCAAGTTTAAATTCTAATTATACTGGAAATTCAAAAGAGCTAACTCTTTATTCTTTCAATAAAAATTATTTTTCGGGAAATTCTCAAATGGGAATAGAACAAACTAAAGTATTGTACTACTACAAAAAAAATTAATTCTGAAATTTAAAAACTACATATTATCCCTTGTCTTAGTGCTCACTAACATTTTAGTGAATGCCCAGGAATTATTTGCCCCTGCTGGAACAAGTGTTAGTACTTCTACAGTAGTTTTTGAATATGCTATTGGCGATATTATTGTAGGTTCTGTAGATAACTCTAATTTCCAAATTACTCAAGGGTTTTCACAGCCTAGAATGGTTATAAAAACTTACGTTCCAGACGATAATTTTGAGGCTTATTTAGAAACGCACGATGCTAGTGGAAATGTAGTAGCAGTAGGAGCATCAAATTCTATGGGTGATGGGATAGCTAATAACGATTATGTAACTACAGCCAATATTAGTGGGGTGACACAGTTAATCCCAACGAATTTAAGTATTTCTGATGCAACAGGAATTGAAGATTTTAGTTCTCTAACTACGCTAGGTTTTGACCACAACCAAATTACAAATATTGATATATCTCAAAATACTAGCCTAACTTTTTTCTCTATCCCTGATAACCAGATTTCATCACTTAATTTAAGTCAAAACTCTAATTTAACAACAGTTTATTGTAATGATAATCAGATTACATCTTTGGACGTAAGCAGCCTTGATAATCTCACTTATTTAAATTGTTCTAATAATCAATTGTCTTCATTAAATATTGCTAATAAAAATTATTTTCACAAAACTGGTGGTGGCCCTACTTTTCTTGAAATGATAACATCAAATAATACAAATTTAAGTTGTATTCAAGTGTATGACTCAACATATTCTAATCCCACACAGTCAGCTCCCCACTTAGCTAATGATGTTTACAAAATTTTCTCAGGAGTTAATTTTACAGTCGATACGCACTCCTATTTTAGTACCGATTGTTCAAATAGTGGCAATCCTCAAAATAATGGTACTTACAAATCAACAACTTATATTCCTGATGATGGCTTCGAAGTATTTTTAGAAGATAACGGTTTAGGAGACGGAATATATTTAAATGATTCTGTATTTACTTCAGCTATTGACACAGTAACTAGGTTAGATTTAATAGCAAATACTGCTTATTCTGGCGGGCCTCAGTATTCTGAGTTTAATAATTTGACTGTTCATTGGCAAATTTATGATTTTACTGGCTTAGAATCTTTTTCAAACCTTTCTAAATTACATATTCTAGGCTTGGAGCAACTAAATTCGCAGACAGGAATTAATATTTCTAACTTAGATCTAAGCCCTAATACTCTGTTAACAAAGCTTGTATTTGTAGGAAATTCTAACAGCAATAGTTTTTCTTTAAACATTAATTCTAATAGTCTATTGACTTATCTAGATCTTCATTATAATTTTCTAGATAACCTAAATCTTTCTGGAAATCCTATATTATCATATGTAGATGTTAATATGAACCAACTAACGAGTTTGGATGTTAGAAATGGAAATAATACCAACTTTACTGTATTTAATGCTTTGTACAATTCTAATCTAAATTGTATTTCTGTTGATGATGCTAATCGGGCAACTGCAAATTTGACCGATATAGATGCTCATACTAGTTTTAGTGATAATTGCAACGCAAAGACTTTTATTAGGGACTATGATACACAATGGGGAACGAATGATAATTTTGAGGCTTATTTAGAAACGCATGACGCAAATGGAAATAACGTAGGTGGAAGTTATGGAAATTTCTCACCAACTAGCTCATGTTTAGGCGATGGAATTTGGGATAATGACTCAGTATTAACTTACAAATTGAAAAATGTAAATTTATTAGACCTTAGAAATTATCCGATTTCCGATCTCACTGGAATACAAAATTTTGTCAATTTAGATACCTTATATACGAATGCAACATACTGTTGTAGTAGTAACCAAAATGGTTTAGATTTTTCACAAAATGAAAAGTTAAGATATTTAGATGTTTCTTCATCTCCACTACTAAATCAGTTAGATATATCACAAAATGATAGCCTAAGATATCTTTCAGCTTACGGTTGTAATCTTTCAAATATCAACCTCTTAAATAATACTTTTTTACATACACTTTGGATAGCAGACAATTCAATTGATAGTTTGGACTTATCAAATAATAGCAGTTTAGCAGGTTTAGATTTTCAAAATAATCCAAATCTTGTTTTTGTAGATTTAAGAAATGGCAATAACCAAAACCTTTGGAATTGGAATTCTCTTAATACTCCTAATTTAAATTGTGTTTCTGTAGACGATGAAACTTCTTGGCCTGGAACTTTTTCTAGTGCTGTTGGCAGTCATACCTTTAGCAATAATTGTTCTGTTGCAGCTAATACAGACCCAGTTTTCTCTAGCACAGCTATAACTACAGCATCAGTTGGAACATCTTATTCCTACAGTATTACTGCTACGGATGCCGATGGCGACGCACTTACTTTTACTGGAACTACCATCCCAAGTTGGTTAACTTTAATAGACAATACTAACAATACTGCAACGCTTTCTGGAACGCCAACAGTAGGTGGAACTAATAATGTTGTAATTACAGTAGATGATGGCAATGGTGGAACAGCTACGCAGAATTTTGACATTACGGTTCCGTTCCCACCACAAATCACCATCTCTGGTTCCCTATCTACTTTCAGTGCTTGTTCTGGAATAGTCAGTGATGAACAAAGCTTTACAGTATCTGGAAGTGGTTTTCTAACCGACGATGGAATCAACCATCAATGGGTAGAGACGAGCATAGATAATACTGTTGAATCCGGTCGATATAATTCGATTGTTGTGGACTCAAGCAATCATGTAAACGTTGTTCATATCAACGGAGGGAATTATAAGATTAAGCACAGTGTCTATGACGGAACCTCCTGGAATAATTTCCATATCAAAGATTGTGAAGGTACGTACTGTTGGGACGCTCAAATGGTAATTGATAATAATGCTGAACTTCACGTAGCTTACACAACATACACCAGCTGGGCTGAAACGCTTGTTTATATGCATTATGATGGTACAAACTGGACTAGTGAAGAAGTTTCTTCAAACGTTAAGTTTGGCAAGATAGGTATTGCAGTCGACTCAGATAATCACCCACATATTTCGTATGCCATGCCTGGAAATTGGTGTGGTGATGGACTTAAACTTGCCTCTTATGATGGATCAAGTTGGAGTCACCAGACTATAGATGCAGGAAGCAACCGTGGCTGTGAATCAGCCATTGTCATAGACGAGAATGATCATATCTACATCGCATATCAAGACCGAAATAACTCTAGACTAAAAATCGCAACGGACAAAAGCGGTTCTTGGAATACTTACGCGGTGGATAATGGATTATCTCAAATATATCCTGGATACATGACATCGATGGCTATGGATCAACAAGGGCAATTTCATATCGCCCATTTCGATGAAAATAATGATGATTTACGCTACTCAACAGGGGCTCCAAATAGTCAATGGACAACTACAATCATTGATTCAACAGGGCACACAGGTCGTGAACCATCAATTGCATTGGACATTGCTGGTGACCCCCACATCGTTTACCGAACTTGGGCTGGATTTGATTTGAAATATGCAGTGTATAATTCTACAACATCTTCTTGGGATAATAGTTCCATATCAACAACTGGTGATGTTGGCGAAGGGAATTCACTTTTCATTGACAATAGTGGAGTCATGCACGTAGCTTTTTGTGATCAGACGGTTGATGTTCTAAAGTATGCTACAAAATCAACTGGCCTTAGTCAAAATGACATTACAATTACTCCACCAAGTGGTTATGAAGTTTCTTTGACTTCTGGTTCTAATTTCCAAAGTAGTGTTACGTTAGCTCCAACTTCAGGAACAGTTAGTACAACCACTATTTATGTAAGAACAACGACAGGTGCTTCAAATGGTGACGGTGGAAATATTGCTTGTACAAGTACTGGTGCGAATACTGAAAATGTAGCAACAGGTTCTGCTGCTATTACAACAGTGCCAAACGCTGGAACCATTTCAGGAAATGATACTATTAACCTAGGTTTATCTACCACCCTTTATTCAGATGGTGATGCTGGAGGTACTTGGAATTCAGACAATATACTAGTTGCTACTGTAAATTCTAATAGTGGTGAAGTAACTGCAGTTTCACCTGGTACTGCTAACATAATTCATACGGTTACTGGCTCTGGTTCTTGCCCAGATTTCGCAAGTAGTTTTAATATCACTGTTCCATTCCCACCCAAAACGTACGTGCCAGATGATAATTTTGAAGCTTATTTAGAAACACACGATGCTAGTGGAAATGTAGTAAGTGTGGGCGATGCCAGTTCTATGGGAGATGGTATAGCGAATAATGATTATGTGACTACTGGTAACATAAGTGGGGTGACTAGTTTGGATGTTAATAACCAAAATATTGCTGATTTAACAGGAATTGAAGATTTTACCGCTATAATTTATTTGTATTGCCAAAATAATCAACTAACGAGTTTAGATGTGAGTAATAAAACTGCTCTAATTCTTTTGCGGTGCTTTGATAATCAATTAACGAGTTTATACGTAACTCAAAATACTTCTTTAGCTGAGTTGTCTTGCCAAAATAATCAACTAACGATTTTAGATTATAACGGATGTAATTCACTACAATCTATTCATTGTCAATCAAATCAGATTACAAGCCTAGATGTAAGTGGACTTCCTTTATCCTTATTTGTTTTTGATAATAATCCTCTTACATATTTGAACATGAGTAACTGTATTGGTTTATCTGGGATAATTAATGTTGATGGAATGGGAGGAAGTGGTCCTAATTTAAGTACACTTAATATCACTGGTTGTAGTAATATAACAGAACTATCTTGTATGGGTAATTCCTTAACAATGTTAGATTTTACTGGATGTAATTCACTGCAATCCATTCATTGTTCTAATAATCAGATTACCAGTCTTGACGTAAATGGACTTACCAATTTGACCAATTTTACTTTTGATAATAACCCTCTTACTTATTTAGACATAAGTAACTGTACTTTTTTATCTGGACATCTTAATGCTTATTTTCCTGGAGGAAGTTTAAGCACACTCAATATAACAGGTTGTAGTAATATAACTCATTTAGATTGTATGGGTAATTCCTTAACAAGTTTAGATTTTACAGGATGTAATTCATTACAATCAATTATGTGTAATGATAATCAGATTACCACCCTTGATGTAAGTGGACTTAACAATTTGACCAATTTTACTTTTGATAATAATCCTCTCACTTACCTAAATATGAGTGGTTGTTCTGGCTTGACTGGTATGTATAATATAGACGGTATGGGTATTTCATTTTTAAATGACCTATTAGTAGATGGCTGCTCTGGAATAACAAGCTTAAGTTGTATGAACAACAATCTAACCTCACTTAACCTAAACGGATGTTCGTCTTTACAAGAATTATATTTTTCGAACAATCAAATTAGTACGTTAGATATTATAGGATGTAATCAATTGCAACAAATACACGCTGAAAACAATCAACTAATGTCACTGGATGTTAGTGGATTGACCAACTTAACGAATTTCACATTTGGAGGTAATTCCATGCTACAAAGCCTAAATATTTCTGGATGTAGCTCATTAACTGGAAATTTTGATGTTACTGGTGGAAGTGGAGGAGCTATGCCTATAAATAGTATTTATGATTTACAAATGACTGGTTGTAGTGGAATTGTTAATTTGTGGTGTTACCAAAACCAATTAACTTCTTTGGATTTAACAGGGTGCAGTTCTTTGCAAGAAGTTCTTTGCCATGACAATCAACTTTCTTCAATTACGTTTGGAAGCTTGCCAACCTTGGCAATTTTAAATGCTCAAAACAATCAATTAACAACCTTAGATATTAGCAGTCTTTCTGGATTAAGTTCTCTGAACGTTGGTAATAACCAATTGGATTCTTTGGATATAAGAAACGGAAACAATACCAACTTTGCAGAATTAATTTCAACTAACAATATTAATTTATCTTGTATTTCTGTTGATGACATCACTCATAGTACTAATAATTGGACAAATAATTCTCAATTTCAGATTGATGCTCATACTAGCTTTAGTGATGATTGCTCTGTTCAAGCCACTTCTTGGACAGGAGCTGCAAATACAGATTGGAACAATCCTGGAAATTGGTCAGCTGGAATCCCAACTA
>Ga0233444_10006708_pt1 | contig 10217 bp, 8 predicted proteins | sample SI_124_October20_6_FD_182792 | JGI IMG/M metagenome (GOLD analysis project Ga0233444, IMG submission 182792) | Seawater microbial communities from Saanich Inlet, British Columbia, Canada - SI_124_October2016_10_MG | ecosystem: Environmental > Aquatic > Marine > Inlet | place: Canada: British...
ATAATAAAACGAATTGAAAAAATGTATGAATACGAACTTCCTCCAAATCTTGTTGGAATTATATGGAAAGGTAAATATAGGGGACAAAAACAAAAATGGTTTATTACAAAATTTTTAGGGAAAGATAATGAAATTAATATTAATACAAAATATCCTGAGTTTATAGAATGGAAATGGATTGGAGCTGAAATGTTACCTAAAGTAATAGTAGATTTTAAGAAAAACCTGTATCACAATTTATTAAAGGAAATTAAAATTATTATTGGTTAATTTCTTTAAGGGTGTCTATTTTATATGATAATAAATACCTCTCTTTGTCACCTGTTTCGTTACTTAATTTTTTTTCTGCTTGTTTTAATAAATCATCAATAGTTTTTTTATCTAAACTCGATAGATCCTTTGCTGTGGATGTTAAAATCAACAAATTATCATTAGAAAATTCTACCGTACCCTCCTCAACATAAAACTTTTTTTCTTGATGATCTCTTATTAAAATAATACCTGGTCTTAAAAATGTTATTAAAGGTATATGGTTTTTTAAAATACCCATTTGACCTTCGTATGATGGAATAGTTACTTCGTTGGCTTCTGAGTTAAAAATTGATTTATCTGGAGATATAATTTCTACTTTGAATTTATCAGACATTATTTACTATCTTTAGATAATTTCTCTGCTTTTTCTATTGCTTCTTCAATACCTCCAACCATATAAAAAGCAGCCTCTGGTAGGTGATCATATTCACCTTTACATATTGCATCAAATCCTTTGATTGTATCATCTAAGTCTACTAATTTTCCCGGTGACCCTGTAAAAACCTCTGCGACAAAGAATGGTTGAGATAAAAATCTTTGAATTTTTCTAGCTCTTGCTACAGTCAATTTATCCTCTTCTGATAACTCATCCATTCCCAAAATAGCTATTATATCTTGTAAAGATTTATATGCCTGAAGAATTTTTTGAACATCTCTAGCTACTCTATAATGTTCTTCTCCAACTATTCTTGGATCTAAAATTCTAGATGTCGAATCTAAAGGATCTACGGCTGGATAAATTCCTATTTCTGCAATTTGTCTCGATAATACTGTTGTTGCATCTAAGTGTGCAAATGATGTTGCTGGTGCAGGATCTGTTAAATCATCAGCTGGAACATAAATTGCTTGTACAGATGTAATTGAACCTTTGTCAGTAGATGTAATTCTTTCTTGTAGGTTCCCCATATCTGTAGCTAATGTTGGTTGATATCCTACTGCTGAAGGTATTCTTCCCAATAAAGCTGAAACCTCTGATCCAGCTTGTGTAAATCTAAATATATTATCTACGAAGAAAAGAACATCTTGTCCTTCTTTATCTCTAAAGTATTCTGCTACTGTTAAACCTGTTAAAGCAACTCTGGCTCTTGCTCCCGGCGGTTCATTCATTTGTCCATAAACTAAAGCAGCTTTTGATCCTTTTCCGTCGGGTTTAATTACTCCAGACTCTATCATCTCATGGTACAAGTCATTTCCCTCTCTAGTTCGTTCTCCAACTCCGGCAAATACAGAAAAGCCACCATGAGCTTTAGCGATATTATTAATTAATTCCATAATTGTAACTGTTTTACCTACACCGGCTCCACCAAAGAGACCAATCTTTCCTCCTTTTGCATATGGTGCTAATAAATCAACGACTTTAATACCAGTTACTAATTGTTCAGTTTCTGTAGACTGATCTGTAAATTTAGGAGCTGTTCTGTGGATGGGCCATTTTTCTTTTGTTTTAACAACACCTTTTTCATCAATTGGTTCTCCTATAACATTTATAATTCTTCCTAAAGTTTCTGGACCTACTGGAACACTAATAGGTGCACCTGTATTAATTACTTCATCACCTCTCTTTAGACCTTCTGTGGCATCCATTGCTATTGTTCTCACGTTGTTTTCACCCAGGTGTTGAGCAACCTCTAAAATTAATCTACTTCCAGAGTTAGTTACTTCGAGTGCTGTATAAATTTCTGGCAATTCCGCTTCAAAACTTACATCTACAACCGCACCAATAATTTGTGTTATTTTTCCATTTTTATTCATAATTATAAACTTTCTGCTCCTGATATAATTTCAATTAGTTCTTTAGTAATTGATGCTTGTCTACTTCTATTGTAATTAATTGTAAGTTTATCAACTAAATCACCAGCATTTCTTGTAGCATTATCCATAGCTGTCATTCTTGAACCTTGCTCACTAGCGGCATTTTCTAAAAAGGCCTTGAATATTTGTGTAGATATATTTTTTGGAAGAAGATCTTCAAGTATTTCGTCTTCTTCGGGTTCGAATTCATATGAAAGCAAGTTTTCATCAATATCTTTATCTTTAACAATTTTTTGTTCAGCAGGTATTATTTGTTGTGCTTGAGGGATTTGTGTTATCACATTTTTAAAGTTGTTATAAAACAATATGCACTTATCAAATTGATTTTCATTGAATAGTTTAATAATTTCATTACCAATAATTTCAGCTTCATTAAAGGTAATTTTTTTTTTGTCTTTAAAGCTAAATTTTTTTATTACGTATCTTCCGTATTCTCGTCTAATCTGATCTAATCCTTTTACTCCAACGGTAATAATTTTTAATTCCTTACCATCATTTAATATTTTTTTAAAATTAGTTTTTGCTAATTTGCATATATTTGAATTAAAACCTCCACATAATCCTCTGTCTGCAGACAACACTACACATAAATAGGTTTTATCTTGCCCCGTTCCTACCAATAATTTTGGTGCATTGTTGGGATCGTTAATTGATTTTGTTAAATTTAGAACTATATTTTGTATCTTCTCACTGTATGGTCTTCCTTTTTCAGCATTTTCTTGGGCTTTTCTTAGTTTTGCAGCAGCTACCATTTTCATAGCTTTTGTAATTTTTTGTGTAGACTTTACACTTTTAATTCTTTTTTTAAGATCATCTAAACTAGGCATTATTTAATATTTTTTTTATATTCTTCGATTAATTTAGTTAATAATTTTTCTGTGTTTTCTTCTAATTTTCCAGTTTTTTGGATAGAATCTATAATCTCTTGTTTTTCAGATTTTACTTTTTCAATAATATTTTTTTCAAATTTTTTAATCTCACTCAATTCAACATCATCTAAGTGTCCTTTTACTCCAGTAAATACAGAAATTACTTGTTCTGATACTGTCATAGGAGAGTATTGATCTTGTTTTAAAAGTTCTGTTAATTTAGCTCCACGGTTTAATAACTGTTGAGTAGAGGCATCAAGATCTGATCCAAATTGTGCAAATGCAGCCATTTCTCTGTATTGAGCTAGCTCCAGCTTTATTGATCCAGCAACCTTTTTCATAGCTTTTGTTTGAGCTGCAGATCCAACCCTTGATACTGATAGTCCCACGTTCACGGCTGGTCGAATACCTTGGTTAAATAATTCTGTTTCTAAAAAAATTTGCCCATCAGTTATAGAAATTACATTTGTAGGAATATATGCAGAAACATCGCCTGCTTGCGTTTCAATTATTGGTAATGCTGTAAGTGAGCCTCCACCGTTTGCTTCACTTAATTTAGCTGCTCTTTCTAATAATCTACTGTGTAAATAAAAAACATCGCCAGGATATGCCTCTCGCCCAGGAGGCCTTCTTAATAATAAAGACATTTGTCTGTAAGCAACAGCCTGTTTAGATAGATCGTCATAAACGATTAAGGCGTGCATACCATTATCTCTGAAATATTCTCCGATTGTGCATCCTGTATAAGGAGCTAAAAATTGTAGTGGAGCTGAATCAGAAGCTGTAGCTGCAACAATTGTTGTATATTTTAGAGCACCTGCTTCTTCCAATGTTTTTGCTATTTGAGCAACGGTTGATCGTTTTTGACCAATTGCAACATAAACACAATAAAGTTTTTTCTTTTCATCAGAAGACTCGTTTATTTTCTTTTGATTTATTATCGCATCGATCGCTACAGCTGTTTTTCCTGTCTGTCTATCTCCAATAATTAACTCTCTTTGTCCTCTGCCCACCGGTATAAGTGAGTCAATTGATTTTAACCCAGTTTGCATTGGTTCACTAACAGATTGTCTTGGGATGATGCCTGGAGCCTTAACTTCAACTCTTTTTCTTATTTTGGCTGATAACGATCCCTTTCCATCAATTGGATTTCCTAAGCCATCTACAACTCTACCTAAAAGCTCTTTACCAACTGGAACGTCAACAATTGCTTTAGTTCTTTTTATTGTATCACCTTCTTTAATTTTTCGGTCATCTCCAAAAATAACAACACCAACGTTGTCGCTTTCTAAGTTTAGTGCCATTCCCTTTGAACCATCTTCAAATTCAACCATTTCTCCTGCTTGAACATTATCTAGTCCATAAACTCGAGCAATACCATCACCTACAGATAAAACCTTTCCTATTTCTGAAATTTCAGCTTTTTCACCGAAGTTTTTTATTTGGTCTTTTAATAATTTAGTTACTTCTGATGGATTGATAGCCATATTAACTTTCTAACATCGCCTGTTGATATTTTTTTAATTTATTTCTAATTGAAGTATCAATCATAAAACTACCTAATTGCAATTTTAATCCCCCAATTAAATCTTTATCAATTTTATAATCAATTTTAACGGTAGAGCCTATAGACGATGTTAGTTCTTTGCTAATATTTTCTAATTCAGAATTTGATAATTCTTTGGACGATATTAGAGATGCTTTTATTTCTCCTCTTTTTTTAGAACACAATCTTAAAAAACTATTAATTATTTTTTTTACAAAAAATATTCTTCTTTTTTTAATCAAAAGAAAAAAGAAATTACTTAAATTTTTTGAAAAGCCTAACTTTTCAGATAATAAATTTATAACATTATTTTGAGTATTTATACTTTGTGTGGGGTTATGTATAAAATTTTTTAATTCTTCACTATTGTTAAGAATAGTTTGAAAATTATTCATATCTGTTTCATTTTTTTCTAAGTCTCCTTTTTCTTTTGCCACTTCAAAAAGTGCACGTGCGTATCTTTCAGAAGTTTCAGTAGAAAAAGATTTATTTGAGCCCATTTTATTTTAAATGAAATTATTGTGAAAATATGTGCGTTTCGTACCATAAGACCTAATGGTGATCAAGTTTCCAATTTGACAATTAACTGAAATTTACTGGGTCAACATCAACCGTAAGTTTAATTTTAGAGGAGATTTTAAGGGCATTTAGAAGTCGGGTAATTTTTTTTTGAATTAGCCCTTTTTTTTCAAATCTTATTAAAAGTCTAGATCTAAATTTCTTTTTTATTTTTAACAAAGGAGAGTCTACAGGACCCATAACTTCAATATTTTCAATTTTTTTTAATTGTATCTTAATCTCTTTTGCTCCTTTTAAGCTTAGGTTGTATTGATTCGACGAAACTATTATTGCTATTAATCTTGAAAATGGTGGAAGTTTATTTTTTTCTCTAATAGCCAATTCATTTTTTAATAATTCTTCTGAATTATTTTTAATTAGTTCATTAAGAATCATATTTTTAGGAGTAAGAGTTTGATAAATAATTAATGACTCAGAGCTAAATCTCCCTGCTCTGCCAGCAAGCTGATGATATAATTGAATATTTTTCTCGGTTGTTCTTAAATCATATCCCCTACCTGAAAAGTCCGCATCAATAACAACTACACAATTTAATTTAGGAAAATTAAAACCTTTTGATATCATTTGTGTTCCAACTAAAATATCTACTTCATTGCTGTTAATTTTTTTAAATAATGAGTCAATTTGACTTTTTTTTTTCATATAGTCGCTTGAAAAAATATTAATTTTTTTTTTAGGAAAATTTTTCTTTACTTCATCAAAAATTTTTTCTACTCCAGGTCCATACATAATAAAATCACAGTTATCGCCGATCTTGCACTTAATTTTTATTTCCCTTTGAAACGAACAATGATGACATAAAGCTTTATTCTTGTCCTTATGAAAAGTTAAATACATAGAACAATTTGTACAAACTTGTTTTAGACCACATTTTTTACAAATTAAATATGGAGCATAACCTCTCCTATTAATAAAAAATAATATTTGTTCTTTTTTTTTTAAAAATTTATTAACTAAAAATATTGTTTCTTTCGAGATATAATTATCTTTTACTTTATTTATGTTTAAATTAATAATTTTTGTTTTAGGTAAAGGATAGTTTTCAAATCGACTTAAAATCTTTATATGTCTAAATTTTTTATTTTGAATATTATTATATGTTTCTATTGATGGAATTGACGTCACTAAATGTACGGGAATTTTTTCTATAGACGCTCTAGAGATAGCCATATCTCGAGCATTATAAATAACACCTTCGTCTTGTTTGTATGAAGCGTCATGCTCTTCATCTACAATAATAATGCCAAGATTTTTAAAAGGCAAAAGCAATGCTGATCGTGCACCTACAACTAATTTTATTTTGTTTTTTATAATTCCTTTCCAAATCAATCTTTTATTTTTAGGGGTTATCTTAGAATGCCAAATCGCAGGCTCATATCCAAAGAAATCTTCAAATCTAGATTTAAACTCATTAGTCAAAAAAATTTCTGGAAGCAGTACTAAAGCTTGTTTTTTTTTATCTATAATTTTTTTTATTCTTTCAAAATAAACTAATGTCTTTCCAGATCCAGTTGTGCCTTGAAGTACTGACACATCAAATTTATTGTTTATAGTTTCTAAATATTTAAGAGCATTTTTTTGTTCTTCATTTAGTTTATATTTTTTTATTTTTTTATTTATATAACTAAAATTTGGATCTTTTCTTTTTGTGAAATTATCATTTACACCTATTACCATTTTCAAAACTAAACCAATCGGAACCATATTGTATGTTGAAAACCACTCGATAAATTTTACTAATTTAGGGTCTATTGAATAATCTTTAATTTTTTTGTCTATATTTTTAATCTTTATATTTTTAGGTACAAAATTAATATTTTTCCACACAACTCCAATCTCTTTTCTCTTTCCAAACGGAACTTCTACTATATCTCCTGTCTTCAGAGAAATTTGGTTAGTGTCGTATGTAAAAGGAAAATTAAATATTTTTGGCAACAAAACTTGTGCTTTCATAAAACAATAGTAATTGAATTTTTTTGATTTAAAAATGAATTGGTCTTTTATCAACAGCTAATGCTGCTTCTTTGATTGCTTCTGTATGTGTTGGATGTGCATGACAGGTTCTAGCTATATCTTCTGCACTTGCACCAAACTCCATAGCTAATGCCATTTCAGCAATCATATCTCCACAATGTGGGCCAATAATGTGAACACCTAAAATTTTATCAGTTTTACTATCTGCTAATATTTTTACAAACCCGTCAGTTTCATTATTCACTTTTGCTCTTGAATTTGCCATAAAAGGAAATTTACCAACTTTGTAAGATTTGCTTTCATTCTTTAGTTGCTCCTCAGTTTTTCCAACTGTTGCGACTTCAGGTGAGGTATAAACAACTCCAGGAATAACATCATAGTTTACATGACCTACCTGACCAGCCAAAATCTCTGCAACTGCTATTCCTTCTTCCTCTGCTTTGTGAGCTAACATTGGACCCTTTATAACGTCTCCAATAGCAAAAATATTTTCTACAGAAGTCTGAAGTTTATTATTTACTTCAATTCTACCTTTATTGTCTAGTTTGACACCAACTTTTTCTAGATTCAATCCTTCTGTGTAAGGTTTTCTCCCAACTGCAACTAAAACTTTATCTACTTCAATTTTCTCTTCTTTCGAATTTTTTATGTCTGTATAGTTAATCGTTACAGTATCTCCTTTACTGCTTACGGCATTAACCTTAGATCCCATTTTGAATTTTATACCTTGCTTGGTTAATATTTTTTGAAATTCATTAGAAACTTCTCTATCCATTCCAGGAGTTATATAATCTAAAAACTCTATCACAGTAACATCTGAACCTAATCTTGACCAGACCGAACCCATCTCGAGACCTATATAGCCGCCACCTATTACTGCTAGTTTTTTTGGAACTTTTTCAAAAGATAAAGCTCCAGTAGATGAAACTACGTTTTTTTCATCTATTTCTATACTAGGCAATGAAGCAACTTCTGATCCAGTTGCTATTACAATATTCTTTGCCTTAATGTTGGTTCTACTATTATTGTTTCCAAAAACAACTATATCATTTTTTGAAAAAAGAACTCCTTTGCCCTTTAAATATGTGACTTTATTTTTTTTAAGTAAAAATTCAACTCCCTTTGTTAATACCTGTATGGATTTATTTTTATTTGACATCATTTTTTCTATATTTAGTTTAATGCCAGCAATTTCTATTCCTTGTTGATTGAAATCTTTTTTTGCTTTGTAAAAATTTTCAGACAAATTCAATAAGCTTTTTGATGGTATGCAACCCACATTAAGACACGTTCCTCCTAGAGCACCTCTAGATTCAACGCATGCTGTTTTAAGACCTAGTTGCGCAGCCCTTATTGCACATACATAACCCCCGGGCCCTCCACCAATTACAACTAAATCAAAATTATCTTCCATAGTTTAAATATTAAGAAAAAGTCTTTGAGGCTGCTCAAGTGATTCTTTAACAATTTTCAAGAAAGAAACAGCTTCTTTTCCGTCTATTATTCTGTGATCGTAAGATAAAGCTAAATACATTATTGGCCTTATCTCAACTTTACCATCTACAACAGCTGGTCTTTGTATAATGTTGTGCATACCCAAAACTGCAGATTGAGGAGGATTTAATATTGGTGTCGATAACATAGAACCATAAATTCCACCGTTTGTTATTGTGAAAGTTCCTCCTTGTAAATCATCGATTGTAATTTTACCATCTTTTGCTTTTTTACTCAGTTCTCCAATATTTTTTTCAATATCAGCAAATGACATTTCATCTGTTTCTCTAAGTACTGGCACAACTAATCCTCTATCAGTTCCAACAGCTATACTCATATTATAGTAATTCTTATAAACGATTTCCTCTCCTTGAATTTCTGCGTTAATTGCTGGGTAATTTTTTAAACCAATAACACAAGCTTTCACAAAAAATGACATAAAGCCAAGTTTAACTCCGTAATTATTTTGAAATTCTTCTTTATATTTACTTCTCATTGAAATGATCTCACTCATATCAACTTCATTAAACGTTGTAAGCATTGCAGCATTTTCTTGGGCTTCTTTTAATCTTTTTGCAATTGTTAATCTTAGTCTTGTCATCTTAACTCTTTCTTCTGGACCATATTTAATCTTACGTTCCGCTGGTAAAGGCTTAGATCCCATCAAGCTCATAATATCTTCTTTTAAAATTAGACCATTTTTCCCTGATCCTTCTACTTTGTTTAGGTCAACTTTTTTTTCACTAGCCATTTTTCTTGCCGCTGGTGAAATTTTTGTGTCGACTTTTTGTAAATTTGAATTTTTTTCTTTAACTGTTTCGTTGTGAAATTGATCTAAAATAAGAGGCTCTTCTTCTAAAGTAAGTATTGATTCCTCTTTTTTAATTTTAGATTTGATATCTTTATCTTCATCAAAAATTTTTGGTGCTTTTATTTTTTTATTTTCTTTTTTTGGAGGACTATAACTTTTAACTTCTTTTACAATATCTTTTTTTTTTGTTGTTGAAATACTGACTGTTCCAAGTAAAGCACCTACATTAACTGTTTCTCCTTCTTTAACAGAAATATTATCTAAAACTCCATTTGTGGGAGATGGTACCTCAACATTTACTTTGTCTGTCTCTAACTCAACTAGAGGTTCGTCAGCTGTCACACTTTCTCCTTTTGACTTTAGCCATTTAGAGACTGTAGCTTCTGTAACTGACTCACCTAGTGTTGGAACTGTAATTTTTTCTGACATTTATTCTTTAAGTATCTTTTCCAATATTTCTTTTTGTTGTGCAAGATGTTTGTTGAGATTCCCGGTCGCAGTAGAAGAAGAGGCTTTTCTACCCACATATTTCACTGAAATATCTTGTAAATTAATCATTTCAAGCGTTCTATCGATATAATTTCTCACAGTGTTCCAAGCACCCATATTTTTTGGTTCCTCTTGACACCAAATAAATTTAGCTTTTTTATATCTTTTTAAAATATTAGCTAAGGTTTTTACCGGAAATGGATATAATTGTTCAATACGAATAAACGTAACTGTATTATTTTTATATTTTTCTCTAGCTTCTATTAAGTCATAATAAATTTTTCCTGAGCACATTACTACTTTTTTAATTTTATTATCTTTCTTTTTAAGT
>Ga0233444_10006710_pt1 | contig 10215 bp, 8 predicted proteins | sample SI_124_October20_6_FD_182792 | JGI IMG/M metagenome (GOLD analysis project Ga0233444, IMG submission 182792) | Seawater microbial communities from Saanich Inlet, British Columbia, Canada - SI_124_October2016_10_MG | ecosystem: Environmental > Aquatic > Marine > Inlet | place: Canada: British...
GCAGCATCATTTAAATCTGAAGCAGACAAAATTTTTAAATTTGATTTCTCTAATATTTCTTTTCCTTCTTTGAAATTTGTGCCCGCTAACCTTACAACTAAAGGGACTGATAGATTAATTTCTTTGGCAGCATCTACCACACCTTGGGCAAGTACATCGCATCTCATTATTCCTCCAAAAATATTTATTAGAATACCTTTCACATTTTTATCAGAAAGAATTAATTTAAAAGCGGCCGCTACTTTCTCTTTTGTTGCTCCTCCACCAACATCTAAAAAATTTGCAGGTTCTTTACCATAAAGTTTAATTATGTCCATTGTAGCCATAGCTAAACCAGCTCCATTAACCATACACCCTATGGAACCATTAAGTTTGATATAAGCAAGATCATGTTTACTTGCTTCTATTTCAGTAGGGTCCTCTTCGTTTAAATCTCTTAGTTGTAATATTTCCGGTCTTCTAAAAATTGCGTTATCGTCAAAATTCATTTTTGCATCAAGGCAAATTAATTCATCAGATTTAGTAATTATTAAAGGATTTATTTCAATTAAACTTGCGTCTTTTTCAGTTATGATTGCATAAAGTGATTTTATAAGTTTTGAAGAAATTTTTTTTTGGACAGGACTAAAATTAAAAATTGAAATTATTTTTTCAATTTCTTTTTCATCTGGACCATTTTTTTTAAACTCTATTTTATTAGTAATAATTTTATCTGGGTTTTCAGATGCAACCTTTTCAATATCCATGCCCCCCTCAGTGCTGCTAATAAATGCTATTTTAGAGGTCTCTCTATCGATCAAACAGGATAAATAAAATTCTTTAGAAATATCTGATGCCTCTTCAATATATAATCTTTTTACTTTTTTTCCCTCTGGTCCGGTTTGATGTGTTACTAATAATTTTCCCATCATTTGCTCTGCCTCTTTTTTTAAGTCAGATCTGTTTTTTATTAATTTAACTCCTCCAGCCTTACCTCTTCCACCGGCATGAATTTGTGCTTTTAAAACAAATTCTTTGCTCTTTAACTTGTTAATTTTTTCATCAATTTCATCTATTGAAAAAATAACCACTCCATTAGAAACGGGAGCTCCAAATTCTTTTAAAATTTCTTTTGCTTGATGTTCGTGAATATTCATTAATTAAACTTTTTATTTTGATAAATTCTATCTTCCCAGGTCGTGAAAGGAAATTTAAAACTTTTTTTAAAAACAAATTTATTCTTTTTTAAATAATTGTGTATTTTTTTTGCATTATAATTCAAAAAAATATCACTATTATGAATTTCAATTAGAATATACTTTACATTTTTTTTTAAAAAAGAACCGACACCTTTTAAAACCTGCAATTCATGCCCCTCTGTATCTATTTTAAGTAAATCAATTTGTCTGATTTTATTATTCTTAATTATATCTAATAATTTATAACTTGATATCATATATTTTTTTTGGATTAGATCATTGATTGTGCCTCCAAAAAGTCTTGCTTTTAAATTTAAATATTTATTATTTTTATCGATTTGTGTTAATGAAGAGGTTAAATCGTGCTTATTAATATATAAGGTTTGCATTTTTTTTTTATCAGATATTGCAACATTGTAAATTCTTACTTTTTTATTTCTATTATATTTTTGTTTCAGGTATTTATAAATATTTTTTTGAGGTTCTACCATTACAATTTTTTCTAATCTAAAATTATTTAACATTAAATCTGTGTATGTGCCTTTATGAGAACCGATATCAAAAAAAATTTCCAATTTCTCACAATTTACTTTTAAATAATTTAGAATTTTATTTTGATGATAATATTTATCTATTATATCAAAAAAAAGAATGGCAATTTTTTTTAAAAATATCATTTTAGATCTTTGCAATTAAAATTTAACTTTATTTTTATCAACATTTTTCCAGTTCTTTCTTTAGCTAGACAATTTTCATCTAACAATAAAGAAATTATTGAATTTTCATCTTCCCTAGTTTCAAAAATAGTCTCTATATTATTTTTCTTAATTTTTGAAATAAAATAACTTTTGTATGTTTTAAAAAACTTGTTTCCTTTTAATGGAAAGCTAACTGATGGATGGTGCCATTGATTTGGGGAGTTATCATAAATATCTAATATTGGCGATATTATTTGGTATTCAGTAATAAGCATTTTATTGGTTGCTTCTTTTTTAAAAAGAGACATTGCTTGAAGAACATTGTTTATTTCATCTTGCGGATTATTTGGATTAAGGTAAGTAATCCATTTTAAACCTTTTAATTTTTTATCAATTATTATTGCATCAACAGATTTAGAAATTTCTACATTTTCTAATTCATTAAATTTTCGCTTTTCATTAAATCTCTCGTGATACTTTAGAGTAGATATAAAACATATTGTGATAATAAATATTAGCAAATAATTTATTTTAAATATTTTTTTGTAATAGGAATGAGAAATTCCACAGAGAAAAGGTATCAAAAAAAAAATAAAATTTTGATTTAAAGAAATCATTTGATGAAAAATTAAAACAACTGAAAGCGTTATCGAAATAATAATAATAATATAATTATCTCTATCTAAAACTTTATCAATTTTCGATTTTATAAAAATTATAATTAAAAAAAATAAGAAAAATGAAATAAACTTAAATTTAACTATTTCATTAATCAAGTTAAACTCATAATTATTTAGTCTTGTTTTCCCAATTGAAGATCCAAAGCTTATGTATTGTTGGTAGAAATCATTAAGGTTTATTTGCGTTAATAAAAAAAATAGAACAAGAAATAATAATGCTAGTATTGTTCCTATAAATGACTTCGTTAATATCTCAATTCTTCTTTTTTTGTTCAAAATTGAAATTACTAAAATAAAAATAAATATAGTAATTATTCCATATGCTGCGGGTGTTTGTTTGGATAGAAAAGATAAGCCAAGAAGAGTTGGAACTATAATTAGATAATTAAAATTATTATTTTTTATTGCGATTATTAATCCGTAAAAAGCTAAAATTACAAAGAATGTCGAATGATGGTCAACAAAAGGAGTTCCAACAACTGGATAAAAAAGAATTGAAATTAACAATGAATAAATAAATGAAAATGTATTGGACAAATTCATTTTTTTAAAAAAATAATAACTTAATATTGCTAATATAGAATTAAATATTGAAGAATGGATTATGAAAGTGCTCCAGGATATGTCTAGCAGCTTAAAAAAAAAGGCGTTTAAATAATCTAGCAAAGGACCTGTTACAAGCCAATAATCGTTAAAAGGAATATAACCTTTTAAAACTCTGTAGCCGCCATTAAACAATACTGTATTGTCCATTGGCATTATTCCAATAAAACCGTAATGATAATTAATTAAGAAAGCTAGAAGAGCTAAAAGAATTGTTAATGTTTTATTATTTAAGATCTGAGTCAATTTTTTGTGCAGCATCAAAAAGTTCTTTAACGGCTTTAATGGAATTATCGAAGTTCTCTTTTTCTTGTGCTGATAAATTTAATTGAATTACTTTCTCAACACCATTTGAACCAATAATAACTGGCACGCCAGCATAAATATCTTTGGCTCCATACTCACCGTTTAAATGTACTGCACAAGGTAATTGTTTTTTCAAATCCTTTAAATAAGATTCCGCCATTTCAACCCCTGAGGCGGCTGGTGCATAAAAAGCTGATCCTTTTTCTAAATATTTTACAATTTCAGCTCCTCCTTTTTTTGTTCTTTCAACAATTTCTTCAATTTTTTTCTGACTTATTTTTCCCTCTTTGACTAATTCATTAATTTTTTTTCCTTCAACTTCTGTTGATCCCAGCATTGCAACCATACTGTCTCCATGTCCTCCTAAAACAAAAGATTTAATTTTTCCAACCGAAACTTTCAATTCTTGTGATAAAAAATATATAAACCTTGAAGAGTCCAAGATACCAGCCATTCCAACAACTTTATTTTTTGGTAAACCCGAATATTTTTGTAAAGCCATTACTATCACATCTAATGGATTTGTAATGCATATAACAAAGGCGTTAGGTGAAGTGTGTTTTATTCCTTTTGCAACTTGTTTAATAATTTTAAGATTTATACCAAGTAAGTCATCTCTAGTCATTCCAGGTTTTCTTGGAACTCCAGCAGTTATAATTATTACATCTGAATTTTTAGTATCTTCATAGTTATCAGTTCCTGATAAATTTACGTTAAAACCATTAACTGGAGATGATTGAGCTATATCTAGAGCTTTTCCTTTTGCTATTCCTGCGGCTACATCAAACAAAACTATATCGGCGAGTTCTTTTAAAGCAATAAGATGGGCTAAAGTTCCTCCAATTTGACCGGCGCCGATTAAAGTTATTTTTTTTTTCATTTATTTCCTTAAGTTATTTCATTGTTGGCATCACAAATTCAGGGTCTGATCTAAATCCTTTAGGCCATCGTGAAGTTATTGTTTTTAATTTTGTGTAGAATCTTACACCTTCTGGCCCATGCATATGTTGATCTCCAAATAATGATCTTTTCCATCCGCCAAAACTATGAAAAGCCATTGGAACTGGAATCGGTATATTTATTCCGACCATTCCGATTTTAGCTTTGCTAGAAAAAGTTCTTCCTGAGTCCCCGTCTCTAGTAAATATACTTACACCATTTCCAAATTCATGATCATTAACTAATTGTAGCGCTTCCTCAAAGTCTTTGGCTCTTACAACGGATAAAACTGGACCAAAGATTTCTTCTTTGTAAATTCTCATGTCTTTTGTGACTTTATCAAATAGACATCCGCCAATATAATAACCGTTTTCATAACCTTGTAATTTAAAATTTCTACCGTCAACAATTAGCTTTGCTCCTTCTTTTTCACCAATGTCTACGTAACTTTTTACTTTAGCTAAATGTTCTTTTGTTACTAGTGGTCCCATCTCTGACTGTTTATCCATACCTGGTCCTACTTTAAGAACCTCTACTTTTTTTGCCAGTGAAGATACTAATTTATCTCCGATATCTCCAACTGCCACAGCAACCGATTGGGCCATACATCTTTCACCAGCTGAACCGTACGCTGCGCCCATTAAACCATTAACTGCCTGATCAAGATCACAATCTGGCATGACAACACAATGATTTTTTGCACCACCTAATGCTTGAACTCTTTTTTCATTTTTTGCACAATTTTCATAAATATATTTTGCAATTGGAGTTGAACCTACGAAACTCATTGCCAAAACATCTTTATTATTTATAAGGGCATCAACTGCTTCTTTATCTCCATTGACTATATTAAAAACTCCGTCCGGCAAACCCGCGTCTTTTAAAAGTTCAGCTAATCTCATTGAACAGGATGGATCTTTTTCAGATGGTTTAAGCACAAATGTATTTCCACAGGCTATTGCCATTGGGAACATCCACATTGGAACCATTGCTGGAAAGTTAAATGGTGTGATACCAGCGCAAACGCCCAAAGGTTGACGTATAGACCAGCTATCAACATTTGAACCTACATTTTCTGTAAACTCACCTTTTAGCATTTGAGGAATGCCGCAAGCGTACTCGACTACTTCTAAACCTCTAGTTAGTGATCCTTTTGCATCCTCGTAAACTTTTCCATGTTCTGCTACAATAATTTTAGTCAGCTCATCTGAATTTTTTTCTATTAATTCTTTGAATTTAAACATAACTCTCGCTCTTTGAAGTGGAGGTTTATTCGACCAAGCTTCAAAAGCTTTTTGAGCACTTGCTACTGCAATATTCACATCTTTTGTGCTAGCAAGTTTTACCTCTGCGCTTTGATCACCTGTTGCGGGATTGAAAACCTTTCCAATTCTTTTTGAGTCACCGCTGAAAGGTTTGCCGTCAATGAAATGTTCAATATTTTTCATGAAGATATTGAATAAATAAGCTTTTAGCTTGTTGCAAGCATTTTCTTAATAGAACCAATAGCTTTTGCTGGATTTAATCCTTTTGGACAAGAATTAGTGCAGTTCATAATCGTGTGGCACCTATATAATTTTAATTCATCGGCAACTTTTTTTAATCTCTCTTTTTTGTCACCATCCCTGCTATCATTTATCCATCGATAAGCTTGTAATAAAACCGCCGGCCCTAAATATTTTTCTCCATTCCACCAGTAGCTGGGGCACGATGTTGAACAACATGCACAAAGTATACACTCATAATATCCATCTAATTTTTCCCTATCTTTTTGAGACTGTCGTAATTCTTGTTTTTCTGTTCCAGTTTGTTCTGTCATTAACCATGGCTTAATTGATTCATATTGTTTGTAAAGAGTTGTTAAATCTCCAATTAAATCTTTGATTACCTTCAAATGGGGTAGAGGATAAATATTTAAATCACCCTTAATATCTGTATGAGATTTTATGCATGCTAAAGTGTTTACACCTTCAATGTTCATTGCACATGATCCACAAACCCCGTGTGCGCATGATCTTCTAAATGTAAGTGATGGGTCGATCTCATTTTTTATTTTAAACAAAATATCCAATACTTTTGGACCACAAGTATCCATATCAACCTCAAAAGTATCAACTCTTGGGTTTTGACCTGTAGAAGGATCCCATCTGTAAACATTAACTTTTTTTAAATTTTTAGAATTTGTCTCGTCTTTAAAATGTTTACCAACTGTTATTTTTGAGTTCTGTGGTAAGTTAAATTGAACCATTATTAATAAACTCTTTCCTTAGGAGGAAAGTATTGCACATCATTAGTTAATGTTCTGGAATGAACATCTCTATACTTGATCTCAACTTTTTTATCATTTTGCCATGCTAAGGTATGTTTCATAAAATTTTTGTCGTCTCTTTTACTAAAATCCTCTCTTGCATGTGCTCCTCTGCTTTCTTTTCTGTGATATGCCGAGTCCATTGTGGTAAGAGCTTGTCTAATAAGGTTATCAAATTCCAATGTTTCAACTAAATCAGTATTAAACAGTAAAGACTTGTCTTTAACTGAAAGATCTTCCATCCCTTCATAAGGTTTTCTTATTTGATCTACACCTTCTTTTAATGTTTTTTCTGTTCTAAATACTGCACATTTTGATTGCATTGTTTTTTGCATTTTCAATCTTAGCTCTGAAGTTTTTGTAGAGCCTGAAGAATTTCTTATTTTATCAAACCTGTCTAAACATTTATCAGTTTCTGAGTTGGAAACTTCTTCATGTGAAGCACCGGGTTTAACCAGTTCTGCCGCTCTTTTAGCTGCTGCTCTCCCAAATACAACTAGATCAATTAACGAATTTGATCCTAGTCTATTTGCTCCATGAACTGAAACACAGGCAGCCTCTCCAATAGCCATTAAACCTGGAACTGTTTTTTCTGATCCATTTAAAGTTAAAACTTCTGCCTTATAATTAGTTGGTATACCTCCCATGTTGTAATGTACTGTTGGCACCACAGGTATTGGTTCCTTATTAACATCCACGTTTGCAAATGTTTTTGCGGCTTCTGTTATTCCGGGCAATCTTTCTTCTAAAACCTCTTTATCTAAGTGGTTTAAGTGAAGATTAATATGATCTTTATCTTTGCCTACACCTCTTCCTTCATTAATTTCCATTTCCATTGATCTACTAACTACATCTCGTGAGGCTAAATCTTTTGCATTAGGAGCATACCTTTCCATAAACCTTTCGCCTTTTCCATTAACTAAAAAACCACCTTCGCCTCTTGCTCCTTCCGTGATTAAACAACCTACTCCATAAATTCCTGTTGGATGAAACTGCACAAATTCCATGTCTTGTAAGGGTAAGCCTGCTCTTAAAACCATTGCGTTACCATCACCAGTGCAAGTATGAGCAGAAGTTGCTGAATAATAAACTTTTCCATAACCCCCAGTAGCAATTATTGTTATGTGAGATCTAAATCTATGAATCGTTCCATCGGTAAGGTTCCAGGCGATTACCCCTTTGCATTCTCCGTTTTTCATAATTAAATCAAGAGCAAAGTACTCAATAAAAAATTCTGTGTTATGTTTTAAAGCTTGTCCATATAAAGTGTGTAAGATTGCATGACCTGTTCTGTCAGCTGCAGCACATGTTCTTTGCGCTGTTCCATTTCCATAATTTTTAGTCATACCTCCAAAAGGACGTTGATATATTTTTCCATCGTCAGTTCTGCTAAATGGAACTCCGTATCTTTCTAATTCAACTACCGCTCTTGGAGCTTCTTTGCACAAATATTCTATGGCATCTTGATCACCAAGCCAGTCTGATCCTTTGACAGTGTCATACATATGCCATCTCCAATCATCTTCACCCATGTTTCCTAGGGCTGCTGATATTCCTCCTTGTGCGGCAGAGGTATGGCTTCTCGTTGGAAAGACTTTTGAAATACAAGCTGTTTTTAATCCAGCTTCAGATAGACCTACAGCCGCTCTAAGACCTGACCCTCCTGCACCCAATACAACAACATCGTATTCGTGATCTATGATTTTATAAGCACTCATTATGATAAATTATATATTCCTATAATTGTTAATAAAGGAATAACTATAGCAAATGAAATTAAAAGTTTATTTGCGACATTTTTGATTTTTTCATCTTGTATATAATCCTCAAAAATCTCACTTATCGTTAGTGTGAAGAAGAAGAAAGCTATGACGATAAACGCTGAAAAAAATGTTCTGGATGTTTGCTGCGTAAAAAAAAGAACCACTTCTATATAATCATTTTGATAAAAAGAGACAAAATTTAAGATAAACCAAACCATAAATGGAATAAGTATTAACGAACTAAATTTTGTAAATAGCCATTTTTTTGTTGAGGTATGCATTTTAAAAAATATTTTTTCCAATTAAATATAATAATATTGTAAGAACAAAGGAACCAACCAAGGCTAAGACTCCAGTTATCCTAGAGATTTTTAAATCAAAACCATAACCCATATCCCAAAATAAATGTCTTAATTCATTTAAAATGTGAAAACTAAAAGTCCAGCAAAGTCCAACTGCTATAAACTTACCAAAAAAACTATTAAAAAAATTATTTAAAACTACATAATTTTCAGCACCAAGTAATAAAAATAAACTCCAAAAACAAATTGCAGAAATAGCTACTATATTTATTACTCCAACTATTCGATGCGTGATGGATAATAAAGAAGATATTTGCCACTTATAAATTTGTAAATGTGGACTAAGAGGATTTTTTTTTTCTTGCATTATTAATTTATAAACTAAAGTTGTATTTTTTTCACTAATTGCTCTGCAATTTGCACAGTATTTAAAGCCGCGCCTTTTAATAAATTATCGGACACAACCCAAATATTAATTGCCTTAGCGTTAGAATTATCTTTTCTTATTCTTGAGATGTAAGTAGTGTAATCTCCTTCCGCTTCATGAGGTGTCATGTATCCTCCATCTTTTCTTGTATCGACAACCTTACACCCTGGCGCATTGGATAAAATTTTTGTAACATTTTCGAAATCGTAAAGCTTATCAAATTCAATATTGATTGACTCTGAGTGACCAGTTCTTATTGGGACTCTCACACACGTTGCTGTAACTTTAATATCTTCATCTAATATTTTTTTTGTTTCGTTGGTCATTTTAAGTTCTTCTTTTGTATAACCATCTTTATCAAAAACATCTATATGAGGAATTAAATTAAAAGCAATTTGCTTAGTAAAATTTTTTGGTACTATTTCTTTTTTATCCAAAAAGTTTTTTGTTTGCTCAAAAAGTTCATCCATAGGTGCTTTACCTGCGCCTGAAACAGCTTGGTAAGTTGATACAACGACTCTATTGATTTTATATTCGTTGTGAAGAGGTTTAAGTGCGAGCACCATCTGCATTGTCGAACAGTTTGGGTTTGCAATAATATTATTATGTGCTTCTAAGGCTTCACTGTTAACTTCCGGAACTACTAAAGGTACATCTTTTTGCATTCTAAAATAACTTGAATTATCGATGACTATAGTTTTTTTTGCTGCTTGAGGCGCCCATTCTTTTGCTATTTGGCTGCCTGCTGCAAAAAAAGTTATTTTGGCTTTAGAAAAATCATAATTTACTAAATTTTCAATAATAATTTCTTTATCTCGAAATTTAATTTTTTTTCCTACGCTTCTTTCAGAGGCTACTAAAAAAAGTTCTTTAAAGGGAATTTTAGACTTTTCTAGAATTTCGATAGTTTTTCTACCAACATTTCCTGATGCTCCTATTATTGCAAAATTCATAATAATTAGTTTATTTTAATTTAGCTATAATTGCATCACCCATGTCAGAAGTAGAAAC
>Ga0233444_10006717_pt1 | contig 10210 bp, 7 predicted proteins | sample SI_124_October20_6_FD_182792 | JGI IMG/M metagenome (GOLD analysis project Ga0233444, IMG submission 182792) | Seawater microbial communities from Saanich Inlet, British Columbia, Canada - SI_124_October2016_10_MG | ecosystem: Environmental > Aquatic > Marine > Inlet | place: Canada: British...
AGATTCAAATAGAGTTTCGTGTTTTTGAACCAAGGAGAGCCTAGCAAGTTCGTTAAGGTTTTTAGCAGCTTTAACCGCGTATAAATAACTAAAACTAAAAATTAGCTGACTTGCTTGCAAACTATAGTTCGCATTGAAAGGGGTGCCAAACGCCAATCCTATTAATTCATCTGGGCTTGCAGTTGGGTCAAAAGTATTTGCCCCTACGACAGTTGTTGGGACATTGATAAAGTTTTGAAAACTTAATTCTCCATTTATTTTTGGCAGTCCAGTAGATTTAATTTCTTTTATTTTTTCGTCCGACAAGAAAACATCTAAAGAAGCATTTTTTAGTTGAGGGCTGTTTGCTTTTGCATATTCAAATAGAGTCTTACTATTAAACTCTTGGCCAATCATATTTACATATGAAAACAATAAAATTATTATACTTAATAGAGACTTCATGTAGTTAGTTTGTTTTGCAGATTTAAATAATATTCTCGACCATTTTCATTTACAATACCCAAAATGTAATGGTTAATCATTTCATTGAAAACTTCCGAAAAAGAAATATCATTAGCCTTAAAAAGTAATCCGTTAAAAACAAGATCTATTTTTTCAGAAAATATTTTAGACATTATTTCGGGGTTGATGTCGTTTCTGTAACACCCTGCTTTTATCCCTTTTTTTAGATTTTTAATGCAGATTTTGTAGGTAAGCTGCTTATTGTTTCTATCAAAAATTTCCCATGACTTGGGGTAGTATTTTTTTAAGTCGTATTGTGCAGAAGGGTGTATTGTTTTAATTTTATTTACCGAAACAGTATTTAGCTTAAAAAGTTCGTCAATTGGGTGAAGGCTTTCATTTACTACTTTTAAAACCTCGCTTTCGTGTTTTTTCATGTCTGCAGAAATTACTTTTAACACAAGGTCTTTCCTATCCTTAAAATAGTTGTAAAGCGTTTTCTTAGAACAGCCCAGTCTTACTGCAATATCATCCATGGTTATACTCTTAATTCCATATTGTTGGAACAAAAGCTGAATGCGGTCACATATTTCTGTTATTTTTGTCAAAGTTTTAAAAGAAATCGCGAAACTATAGAAACTTTTTTAATATTTAAAGTTTCCTTAAAAAATTAACAATAATTATGAATGCCAGAATAGTAGAAATATTAAAAATGAGTCCACCAAAAGAGCTTTCTGTAAGTGGGTGGGTGAGGTCTTTTAGAGGAAATAGGTTTATAGCATTGAACGACGGATCGTGCATGGCAAGCTTACAAATTGTAATTGATGCTGAAAATTTTAGTGAAGAAATCGTTTCTAATATTAGCAACAGTGCTTCTATTTCAGTAAAAGGAAAACTAGTTCCTTCCCAAGGAGGGGGACAAGAAGTGGAGCTTCAGGCAGAAGAGATTACAATACTAGGGAAGAGCGATCAACAAGAAGTTCAAAAAACAATACTACAACCAAAAAAACATTCTTTGGAAAAACTGCGTGAGCAAGGCCACTTAAGAATGCGAACCAATCTTTTCGGTGCTGTTTTTAGAATTCGCCACCATATGGCATTTGCCATTCACAAATATTTTAACGACAATGGATATTTCCACATCCACACTCCTATTATAACTGGAACGGACGCGGAAGGAGCAGGGGAGACATTTAGAGTAACCACTTTGCCGTTAGGGAAGAAAGAGGTGGACGATTCTGAAGACTTTTTTGGCAAGCCAACCCATTTAACAGTTTCAGGACAGCTGGAAGCAGAGCTTGCCGCATTGGCTCTTGGAAAAGTCTATACATTTGGCCCTACTTTCAGAGCTGAAAACTCCAATACCACTAGGCATTTAGCAGAATTTTGGATGATAGAACCTGAAATTGCTTTTGCCGATATAAAAGATGATATTGACTTGGGAGAGGACTTTTTAAAATACTTAATTAACTATGCTCTTTCTACGTGCAAGGAAGATTTACAATTTTTAAATGACAGAGCCATTAAGGAAGAGTCGCAACTGCCTAAAGACAAAAGAAACGAACTCTCTCTTTTGGAGAGAATGGAAATGGTAGTTAGTCACAATTTTGAAAGAATTACTTATACCCAAGCTATTGAAATACTATTACAGTCAAAGCCTCACAAAAAGAAGAAGTTCAAATACGACGTTTCTTGGGGAGTTGATTTACAAAGCGAACACGAAAAGTATTTAGTAGAAAAGCACTTTAAAAAACCGGTGGTAATAGTAGATTATCCTGCATCTATAAAGGCGTTTTATATGCGTCAAAATGACGATGGAAAAACGGTTGCAGCTATGGATATTTTGTTTCCTGGTATTGGGGAAATAGTAGGAGGTTCGCAAAGGGAGGAAAGATACGAAGTGCTTGAACAAAAATGCAAGGAGTTTAATGTGCCAAAAGAAGCTATTTGGTGGTATTTAGAGACCAGGAAGTTTGGGACTGTTCCTCACGCTGGTTTTGGCTTAGGTTTTGAAAGGCTTATGATGTTTGTTACTGGAATGACCAATATTAGGGACGTTATTCCTTTTCCTAGAACCCCAAACAATGCAGAGTTTTAATCAAATATTTCTGAGGCAGAAAATATTTATTTTTTCTAAACCGCTGCAATTAGAAATTTCATTTGTATATATAAAGTCCAAATCTACATATTGAGTATCTACATAGAATAAAAAATTTTGCCACTCATTTAAATTATCTGCTTCGTATAACTGCTCATTAATTTCAATTAAATAATCACAACCTGGAAATCCTAGCTGATAAATTATTTTTGCATTTACACCACATTGATTATTTGTACCGCAAGTATTTAAAAACAAAATAAAAGAGAAAAAGAGAAAAAAATTAAAAAATTTCATTTTAATTAGCATAAATTTAGATCAATGAATTTAAAAACAAAAGTAATATTTTTTTTAGTTTTTGCCTTAAGTCAAAATTTTATTCATTCTCAAGAATCTTCAAAAGACAGCTCAGGAATTAAGGGTTACGGCGTTGCAGTCGCCCCATCTTCAATGAGGTTTAGAGTGAAACCTGGATCAGTGGAAAAAAAATATCTCACCGTGACAAATGACACCTATAAATCATATAAATTTTCTTTATCATTTGCAGATATTGAAATGGGTAGAAATGGAAAAGTTGGTCAATTACCCGTGGGTCAAATAGCTGAATTTGGACTGTCACGTTGGATATCAGCATCTCCTAATTTTATTGAGCTAGCCCCGGGCGAAAAGAAAAAAATTGAAATTACTTTGGATGTTCCTGACGAAGAAAAATCTATCAGAGCTGGATGGTGTATAGGTATGTTAGACGAAGCTAATGAAAGGAAAAAAATAGTTGGTAATCCAGATGAAAAAGGTTTTTCTATGGGAGTGGTTCCAACATTTGGATTTGGCATATACTTTTATCAAAACCCTCCAAGCTTAGACGTTAGCGATGTTGAAATTAGAGACTTTTCATTTTCTTATGATGAAGAAAGTAAATATGTTCACTTATTAGTTAAAAATATTGGAAAAGGAATTTCAAGAAGCAAGGCATATATAGAGCTAAACGATCTTAAAACAGGATATTATGAAAAAATGGATCTTAAAGTCTTTAATATTTTACCCGGAAGAGAAAGAGAATTTGATTTTAAATTACCAGGGGACTTACCTAAAGGACATTATTCAATAATGGGTGTTTTAGACTTTGGAAGCGAGGAAGAAATAAAAGCCGCCTCTAAAGAAATAATTATAAAGTGATGTTATTAACAATATTTAATTCTAGATAATAATTTTTTTATTAAACAGGAAAAAAAAAAAAAAAACAGGCGAGTTATTAACAATTTAACAAAAAATTATACTATCTTAGTTTATAGTTTTAATAAACAAGTATTATTTAAGTAGTATTTGATTTATGTAATTTAAAAATTTAAAAATTTAAAAATGAAAAAAATATTCTCTTTACTGTTTGCAAGTACTTTGTTTTTTGGTTCTGCAAATGCACAAATTTTATCTGAACAAAATGTTACAATAAACATGGATTTACAACCTGTTCTTCAGCTTAGTATTGAAGGGCCTGAACAGATAGATTTTAATTTTACAGAAATTGATCAATATTATGCTGGTATTGTCAAAAACGGAGCCAACGTTCTTAAGGTAAGTTCTTCAGTAAGTTTTGACCTTTGGGCAGCAGGTTTGTCTCAAGGTAATGTTGCAGCATTGTGTATGGATCAATTAATCGATTATCAAGGTGGGGGTGCTGCAGGTTTAAATACTGTTCCAGTAACTGCATTAGAGTTACATCAATTTCCACCTAACCCATTAGTGACGGCAGCTACCGCCACATGCGATGGAGCAACTGCAATGACAGATGAAAGTGACTATAGCCAGGCATTTGCCATAATAGACAATGCTACAAATTTACCTACTGCACTTGCAGGAAACAACTGTATTTATGCACCAGCTCCTACGACACCTTATATTGCACCACAAATGACCGGGGTCGCTGGCGCAGAAGAAAAGTATATTGCTGGTGGCGATGGTACTACTACATGTTCGGTAGTTGGAGGAAGTTATCTTACAAATTCAATGAATTTTAGTAATGGTGCTGGTGGTGCCGGTACAGGTTTGCCAGTAAATCCAGGTTATTACTTTGTTATGGATTACAGAATTGTTCCAGGGCTACCTGCTTCGTTTCCAATGCATATTGCAGCTGGCAATGCAAACGGTACAGCACTTACTTTAGCTGCGGCTGCAGCTGCAGCTGGTAATTTAGCTGTCGCAGGAAATTATGCTTCACCAGGCGTATATTCAATGTATGTTAAGTATATCCTAGCTGAAGATCAGTAAAAAGAATTTTTTAGTATCTAAAGGGGGGTAATCATTTTTGGTTATTCCCTTTTTTTGATTTTATGTATTAAATTTATATGTTGAAAAATTTTTTTTTAATCTCGATGACTTTTTATTTATTCTTATCCTTAAATTCTAAAGGACAAGTTTTAGAGTTATCCAGTTTTCAAAAAAAAATTGTAATTGATGACTTTTCTGAATTCACGAGTAATCCTACTTTATATGCTGCAACAACTCTAAGTTTCACATATGCTGCTCCTCTTGCAGGTCATTGGGATTTGGTAGCTGAATCATTTGCATTTAACGATAACACATACTCAACCCAGGGAACTGCTGCTGCAGGTGCCGCAGATCCTTTTGATGAAGAAGACATTAAGATAAGAGCATTTAATGAGTGTAATACTCCCGACATTGATTATGATATTTCAGGAGCTTCTCCAAATATAAATCATCTTTCTTCTACTTTATTTAGAAATATTGGTGCAACAGGAACTGAAAAATATATTGTTGGAAATCTTGCAGCCAGAGGCAATACACCTGGTGATATTGGGTCCCCATGTGCAGGTGCGCCAATTAATTCAACGGGGAGCCCCTCAAGTGACCCCCAATCACACACCTTCAGAATAGATTTTGAGTTAGATTTTAGTAATTTTCCCGCCACTGTTATGACTCCGGGTTTTTACACATATACGGTAAATTTTAAAGCTTATGACGACGCAAATCCAGGAACACAAATAGGAAATACAGTTTCTTTTTCTTTAGAAATAGAAATATTACCAGTTTTGCAAATGAATATATCATCTCTACAAAACATAGATTTTTCTTTTTCAGACATCAATAAGTATATTTCAGGTGCTATAAAATACGGCGCTACAAAAATGGAAGTAAATTCTAATTTACAATGGGACTTAACAGCTATTGGGTCTTCATTTACAAATGATCAAAGCTCTGGATTAAGTCCTTTCTGGGATATTATTGCTAGCTATTCTTCTAACCCTGGAGGAAGCTCTAATATTCCTTTGAGTGCCTTAGAAATTTTTCAAAACCAACCAAACCCTCAACCAGGAGCAGGAGCAGGAGCAAGAGATTATAGCGCTAACTTTACAACTCCCCCATCAGGAAATAACAATATTGAAGTTGCAACAGGCTATTTATCTTTTTTACCTGTTGCTCTTTCTGGATCCAATCTTGAAAAAAGCATAGCTGGATCAATTGATCCACTATTTCCGAGTAGTATGGGTCCAGGGTCTTACATAATTGATGGGGGTGGAGCATGGGTCAGGGAGCAGTTTAGTTATACTATTTCATACAGGTTAACACCTGGATTACCCGCCACATTTGCAAACGGAGCGCCGTTAATTGCTCCTCTTTATGCTAATCCAGGGTCTTATAGTATGCGTGTTAAGTTCATTTTAACTGAGGACCAATAGTTTGTGAAAAATAGAATTAAAATATTATTTATTATTGCTTTTATAGCTCTATTTATCAATCCATTCAGTGCACAAAAATTAAAATTTATTACTTCAGAGATTGAATTTAATAGAGGACAATTAGTTTCTAACATTTTAAAAATAACAAATACAGACTCTACAGAACTACTTTTTAAAGTATCTGTTTCTCACCCCGAAAAATGGAAAATATTAGGAGATAAACTTAAAGTATATACTCTCAGCCCATCCGACAGTTTATTTTTACCTATTAGGGTAGTGCCACTAGGAAAAATCAAAGGAAATACCAAGTATATTATTAGTGCTTATATTTTTAATATCCAAACAAATGAACCCATTATCTCAACTAGTTTTTATGTAAAAAAACCAAAATATTCTAATTGGGAAGTTAATGCAGAACCAGCCTCTAAACTATATTTAAAAAATGGTGAGAGTAATATAAATTTTGGTTTTAATGTACGCAATCTAGGAACAGAAGAGGAAAATGTTAATCTAGAAATATATACAAATAATTTCAACAACATAATCATAACGGACACCAATAGCACACCTTTAAAGTCATTTACTTCCTATTTCTCCCTAGATCCCTCAGAAGATTCAACTACTTATTATTCTGCAAATTTAACAGAGTCAATTAGAAATTTTAGAAGAAGAGATTTAAACAGTTTTAATCAGGAAAATAAATTGATAAAGTATCAAATATTCTCAAAATCTGGCCAGTCAATACTTTCTAATATTAAAGCCAAAAAATCAGCAATAGTTCAAATTCACCATTTACCAAATAGCATAAAAGAAAACCCATTCCCAAAATTTACTCTTCCAGTTACAGTTGATGCTAACTTTAACAATCTCCTTTCTTTAAACCCTACACTATCATTGTTTTTAAACGGAAGAACAAACCTCCCAAACCAAGCAAGATTAACATATAATACCCAAACTTTTCTAAGTCCAAGTTTTAGACCTTCTTTGGAATCGTTATTTTTTAATATTGGTTACTTTGCTAATAATTATAGTATTAAAATAGGAAATGTTGGAGGGGGACTTGGGTATGGAGGCCGAGGAATAAACGCAAGTTACAGATTTAGCAATAAATTAAGCGTTGGCACCTACTTTTCGTTTACACCAAGAGTTTTTCAATCAAACTTTTTTACTGCAGGGTTAAACAGCTCTTTTATACCTAATAAAAATGTTTTTTTAAGCGGTAACTATGCACATTCATTTGGCCTACAAGGGCTTAATTCAGCAGATTTTTTTAAAGCTAGTATTAATTATAGTTTTCTTAAAAATCATTCTATATATTTTACACCCGTAATGGTAAGAACACAGTCAGGTCTACAGCCAAATACCAGCGTTTTAACTTTTAACTTAAATGGAGGGTATAATGTTAGTTATCTAAATAATAAAGCAACCACCAGTCTTAACGTGAACTCTAGCATGGGTAACGCTGGAACTTTTGGACTTTTAGCAATTTCTGGCAGGTTCCTTTCTCATATGACAAATTTTAGAATTAGTAAAAAGTGGAATATTTCTCTTCAAAACAGTTACCAAAACAGGGATTCGCTTTCGGCTCAGATGCCACAACTTTCTAATTTCACAAATAGAATTAATTTTAACGGGCACATTAATAATAAGCCCTTTAGACCTTCAATATTTTATAACTACACTCAATATGCCTTAAATAGCTTTATAAACAGAGGATTTATGTATACAGCGTCTTCTTCAGATTTTCAAAAAAACACACTATTTACTTTTAATTTTCAAGCCGGCTTCAAGAAAAAATTAAATGACCCAGGTTCAAGAGATCGTTTTTTCTTTCTTTCTTATTTTCTTTACAGATATAGGGTTTGGACGGTAAATTTAAGATATGGATATGGGTCAATTTCGGTATTTGATTTGATTAACTCAACTAGCCCTTTAAATAATACCCAATCATTAGCCTTAACCCTAAATCACCAATATCAATTCAAAAATCCAAAATGGGTTTTAGAAAATATAATTACTTATAGAACGGAAAGAACTAGCAATAGAAACTCAATAACAATTGTTCCTCAAATATATCATTTAACTAAAAACGAGTTAAGACTTTCAGTAAGTCCTGGACTATTTTGGAATTCTGTTAGAGAAAATAATAGTGAAATTCCAACAAAAACAAATACATCGTTTTTATTAAATTTTGCGCTTAAAAAAAAGATAGGTATACCAGTTCCAAAAGCTAAAAAACTATACACCACTACTAAATTTTGTGCTTTTGTAGACAACAACGGAAACCACAAAAAAGATGAAAATGAATCATTTCTTGAAAACATAGTTATTTCCCTGGGATATAAAGAACTATTAACTAACGAAAATGGCGAAGCAACGATGTATAATTTATTTAAAGATTCTATTTATGATCTATCTATATTTTCGATTGAAAATTTAGAAGGGTTTTTCCCATATTATGAATCAAAATATTACCCTTTCAAAGACAGTGTTTTACTCATACCTTTTGTAAAAGGAGTAAATGTATATGGAGAGCTTTATATAGACAGAGACAAATCGCCAGGAGGTTTTGATTTAGACTATGACTTAAGCAAAATTAGAGTTTCGGCATATAACGGTCAAGACATACATACACTTACAAATGTTAATGGTAAATTTTCCATGTATGTTCCATATGGCGAATATGTTATTTCTTTAGACAATGATGTTATAGGAACAAGATTCCGGATATTAGAGAACGATATAAAGCTAAAGTTGGATGAAGGGACTGAAAGTGTTTTCGTTACTTTTTATTTAGTCGAAAAAAGAAGAAAAATATCCATTAAAAAGTTTTAACCTCTTAACATTTCGCTTAACAGTTAAAAAACCTAGCTTTGTAAGTAACAATGGCCCTCAAGCAATCTTTACAACAAAGACTTTTACAAAAGTTGTCTCCGCAACAGATACAGTTGATGAAGATGCTTCAGTTACCTACCATTGAGCTAGAAAAAAGAATAAAAGAAGAGCTAGAGTTAAATCCTGCTCTTGACGAAGGGGAGGAGCAAACCCAGGAATCATCAGAAGAAAATGTAGATTCTTCCATTGAAAAAAGAGATGACTTCAATTACCAAGACTATGTAAACGACGAAACCCCTTACTACAAAACCCAGTCAAACAATTCCTATAAAGACCAAGAAGACAACTATACACCATTATCCCTAGGAGATTCTTTCACTGAGAAGCTAATTAGCCAAATTTCACTGAGAATTAAAAATGAAAAGCAGCTGAACATAGCCGAGCAAATCATTGGAAACTTAGATGAGTCTGGGTATTTAAGAAGAGAACTTTTTAATATTGTTGATGATTTGGCTTTTTCTCAAAACATTTTAACCTCGGAAGAAGAGATAGAACAAGTTTTATTAGAGGTGCAAGAGCTGGACCCATCTGGAGTTGGCGCAAGAGATCTACAAGAATGTCTTTTGATTCAGCTAAGAAAAAAGAAAACAACAACTGCAACTAAAACAGCAGAAGCTATTTTAGAAAAATGCTTCGAATCTTTCAAAAAAAAACATTACAAGAAGATAGAGCAAAAGCTAGATATTGACACAACCGCTATTAAGGAGGCAATGGCAGAAATTGTAAAACTAAATCCAAAACCAGGAAACTCACTAATAGACACTACAAAGTCCATTCAACACATAACTCCCGACTTTACAATTACCGAAAACGAGGGAATTTTGGCAGTGGAATTAAACCAACGAAACGCTCCACAACTAAAAGTTAGTAGAGACTATATAGAAATGATTAAGGGCTATGACAATGCTCCAAAAAACAAGAGAGACAAGGAAGCAGTTTTATTTATAAAACAAAAAGTAGATGCTGCAAAATGGTTTATAGAAGCAGTAAAACAAAGACAGAATACACTCTTGGTAACTATAAATGCAATTATGGAGTTTCAAAAAGAATTTTTTCTTTCAGGGGATGAAAAAAACCT
>Ga0233444_10006721_pt1 | contig 10207 bp, 7 predicted proteins | sample SI_124_October20_6_FD_182792 | JGI IMG/M metagenome (GOLD analysis project Ga0233444, IMG submission 182792) | Seawater microbial communities from Saanich Inlet, British Columbia, Canada - SI_124_October2016_10_MG | ecosystem: Environmental > Aquatic > Marine > Inlet | place: Canada: British...
GCCGGGCGCCTAAGGATCTTTATCAGGACCCAGATTATCGACGCGGCGTACAGGAACTTGGAAGACAAAACTTAACCTTCGATACCTGGCATTATCATTATCAAAACCAAGATTTTATAGCCCTTGCGCAGGCGTGCCCTGAGACGTTGATGGTTCTGGATCATTTCGGTACCCCGCTTGGCGTTGGACCCTTCAAACATCAACGCGAGGCAATTTTTGCGCAATGGCAGCGGGACATGGCTGTTTTAGCTGAAACCTGCCCCAATGTCGTCGCCAAGCTTGGCGGCCTCGCCATGCCAGACAATGGCTTTGGCTGGAGTGAACGCGACCGACCTGCCAGCAGTGACGAATTTGTCTCGGCTCAAGCTCGGTATTATCACCATATGATCAACTGCTTTGGTCCAGCCCGCTGTATGTTTGAGAGTAATTTCCCAGTCGACAAGCGCTCTATCAGCTACAACACGCTGTATAACGGGTTGAAGAAAATTGCAAAAGACTACTCACTCGACGTCAAAGACCAGTTGTTTTATGGCACTGCGGCAAGGGTCTACGGGCTTCTGGACGCGTAAAACAATCAGAGCCTTATCTCAACGAAGGCTTTTACCGAATCGGTTTGGGTGATGCCATTTAACCTAAGAACGTGCTTCAGGCCGATCAGCCTGCGCCTTCAAACAAAGCTTACCCATTGATTTAAAGGGATTGCGTTGCCCTGACGGTTCGGGGCCGAGACCTTGGAAATCCGGCACCCGCATCCTGTCAACAGGCTGCCAATTTTACGCCGCCTTCTGAGAGGGCTTTCAGACGTTATCCGGCCGCGTCAAACAACTCCTTAAAAGCTAACGGCCTCTCCTGTGCAATCACCGATACCCGCTCGCCATAGCGGCTGCCCGGATAGTAGTCCCATACCGAATGATGCTGGGTGCAGCGATTATCCCAGAGCACCAAAGTATTGGGCGACCAGGAAACTCGTGCTGTTAACTTTGGCGTACTGTCGATATGACGAAATAGGAACTGCAACAGCGCGTCGCTCTCTCGGGCGCTCAAGCCCCTAATTCGACTGGTAAAACCGCTGTTCACATAGAGCACCGCTCGACCGGTCTCAGGGTGCTGAACAATGACTGGATGCTCATTCCTAGGATAGCCACCCTCTGGCGCCACCGATTTATAAGCGCCGACATAAGGCAAAGCACCATCGTGCACCGCGGTGAGCCCGGATAAAAACTGCTTCATCGGATCCGAGAGCAATTCAAAAGCCAAATACATATCAGCAAACATCGTGTCCCCGCCACCATTGCCGGGGGTCTCTGTGACATACAGTAGAGAGCATTGTGGCGGTAGCGCATCGCACGTCACATCGGTATGCCAGCCTTCGCCTGCGGTGTAGGCTGACTCGGCATTGGTTGCGACTCGTAAAATGTGCGGATCGCCTTTCTGCTGTCGAGCATGCATCGGGTGGGTGTGCAACGCGCCAAAACGGCTCGCAAAGGCCTTATGCTGCGCCTGGGATAACGCCTGATCTGGAAACACCAGTACCGAATAGTCCAAATAAACCGCCTTGAGCGCCTGAAAGGCCGTCTCGCTCATAGGTTCGGATAAGTCAATCTCCTGCACAATGGCCCCTAAATGCGGGGTTAGCGATTGAACCTGCATCGGTTTGCCTCCTCTTTAATGAATCAAAGCTTTGATAGCCCCAATTTTTGAGCGATCAAGCCATCATCCTCCGCGCGTGCGAGTCTGTCTAGACCGCTCGCGCTGGCCTATTCCATACGCTCAGATTGGCGTCGTGATTCCCCCGTTAGGTCCAGCACAACGCCATCGAGTGGCGTGCTCGGTTCAACGCCCAGATAATGCGCAAGCGTTGCTGCGATATCGATGCTATGGGCGGACCCAGGAACCTTGCCAGGCTCAATCCCTGCACCATAAAACACGATTGGAATATCCCGATCATAGTTGTGCGGCGAGCCATGGGTTGTACCCAATTCGTCCACCAGGCAGCCTTCACCCATTTGAACCAGAACGTCCCCCATCCGATCCAATACGATGCTGCGCTGCATAGACAATGCCAGCTCACCCGAAGCGTTAGCCAGCGCCTCGACCCGCCAGGCTTTTTCGATTTCTGGCTTTGATTCAAGATAGGTAATCATCTCGGTCACCACCGCGGCCCGGGTTAATCCAAATTCTGACAAGCCCGCTTCCGGAACATACAGATGCCCCCCTTCAAGAGAAAGCAAACGTCTTGGATCCCCAAATGGCCAGGTAAAGGTCTTGTAGAGATGCCAATTTAACCCAAAATAAAGCGCCTCCGGCGTCAGTCTACCGGTATCAGAGGCGCAGCTAAGCGTCTTCATCTCATCAGTCCACTCCGGCAATTCCGCCACGCCATGGTCTGCCGTCAATACCACCCAATAGTTATCGGCGCCTAGCCGCTCATCGAGCACGCTAAAAAACGCTCCAAGCATGCCATCCACTCGAGCAAGCGCATCGGCGGCCTCGGCACTTCTGGGCCCATACAAGTGACCCACTGTATCGGTGGCAGACAGACTGATTGATAACAGATCCAATACAGGGCCTTGGCCTATGGCCTCTTCAACCACCATCAACTGCGCCAACGCCATCGTGGCTTCATCGATAAAGGGTGACGCGTAAACCTGTTTTGCAATGTCTTCAAACGTGCCTTCCATGAGCGGGTGCCCACTCACATTTTCATACCGAGTATCTTCACCCTCATAATCGTCGGCGCGCACGCCATCGGCAGAATGCGTCCAGCGCTCCGGAAACCCTCGCATAAACCCGTCATCGGCGGGGTCCTGACCATTAAACGCCAAAAGGTACGCTGGCAACTGATCCTGGTAATAGCCACTGGTTGTGAACAACCCTTGCGCTGCGTCATACCAATACACCCCATCCGGGTTTACCCCCGCGAGCGTAATCGCGGCACGATCCTTCGCCGAAACGGCAAAGACGCGATGCTCCGGATTTTTAGCCTTCAACCAATCCCCCAAGGTGTCCGCCCGAAGATTGCTCGGACTGCGACCCTTTGAGCCGCCGAGGACTTGGTGCGACGGGTCATCCGAGCCAACACAATACTGAACCTGGCCCGTTGCGCGATCTAAAAACGAGTTACTCGGCAAGCCATGACCGACGGGGTTTAATCCCGTCAAGATCGCGGCATGCCCAGGGCAGGTTGTCGTAATCCCATGGGCCAATTGGGCCTCTGTGAAAACCCGCCCAGCTTGTTTGAGCCGTCCCAATCCAGCCTCGCTCGATTCAAACAAGCGATCCCGCCGCAACTGGTCAATCGCAATGACCACCACGAGCTTTGGTGCCTCAAGAACTTCGCGAGCACCATTCTCGGGCTGTGTTGCCCCTAAGGCCTGCCCACAGATCAAGCCAAGCAGCAACGCCGCGAGCGAGCCAGAGCCGCTCCACAGGACCTGTTTTACGTCTATCATCATGGTAATCGCCTAATTGAGAGAATGGTGATGGGATCTTTTGGGACATCAAAAAAATCAGCTTGCGTGACCGTTGCAACCTGCTCAATCGCTTTCACCACTGACAAGCCATCAACGACACGACCGAACACCGCGTAACCGAAACTTTTACACCGTTTTGGCTTGAATAGCCCACGCTCGGCTCGTGCCGCAGCGGCGGCCTCTTCCTCGCGACTGCAGCTATCGCCCTGGTGATCTAAACGCCTATTGTCCGCAACATTGATAAAGAACTGATTGGTGGCGCTATCAATTTCAGCCATCCTAGCCATCGCAATCGTGCCGACTTCATTTCGCAACCCATTGTCTGCTTCGTTTCGAAGACTCGGACCCGAAGGGCTTTCGGACAAGTCACGATAATGCCCACCACCCTGGATCATGAAGCCCTCAATCACTCGATGAAAAATCGTGTTGTCGTAATCCGATTGATCAACATACGTCAAAAAGTTTGCAACCGTTGCGGGCGCTGCATGAACGTCAAGCTCAATTGTGATGGCGCCTTGTGTCGTCTGCATGATGACTCGGACGGGATCCGCGGCCATTGCGCCGCTGCCCCACACCAGCACGAGCAGTCCTGCACGACGCATCACAAACTTAACGGCCCCTTTTAAGTATTGTCTAGCCATCAACATCACCCTCTGCTTGCCTGAAACACTCTGACGTTCGACCCGATAACCAAAACCCACTTTTTAATTGCAAAAACCCTGCAGTGCATCGTGCAAAGCAAAAGCTGTTCCGGTTCTCGCTGCACCCCCTGCGCTGCAACCTTATGGCTCACGCCAACCAACGCCATCAATCCAACCAGCGCCAATCCGACTGATGCTAATCTTAAGCCCTATTCGAAATATGTCATCCAGTGTGCTGACTTTATTTTCTGGCGCAAGCCCCGACTCAAGATCCGGGGCAGGCGAGCTTATCGCGCCTTAGATTGCCACGCTCTTAGCGAGCCTTAAATCGCCGCAAGCGTCTATATCACCATCGTCCGATCTAAACAGATGGCGCGTTGCTCGCAATGTCAACATTCGGCATATCCCATGGGTTATCTCGCGCCTATAAACCGGATCCTGAGCGCCTTCTGAGATCCCCCTAGATTTGCAGAGGCTTTGCTTGGCAATTTTGAAAACAAGGAGAGACGGGTATGAGCAAAGTAGCGCTATAAAGCCTCAAATGAAAAACGGTATGGCAACGACAAAGATGGTTGGAACCCGCGTTAATTCTAATGCGGCGCTAGTGACTGCAACAAATTTACGTTTCACGGACCTCTCCTAAATCTCGTTCAGAGAGCGCGCATTGTGACTAGCCAATCCGGCATCCGAATAAAGACAAAATTTAGAATGATTAAATTCGCCTAAGCGTTATTAAAACCGGAGAAATCTAGGAGCACCTCATTACCAGCAGGCATTTTTTTGTACGCTTACATAGACCCGCGGGTATTCGAAGTCCGTGCGCTGATCTGTATTGATTATTACCTGTTCGGATGACGAGATCGGAGTCTAACTGGCTTAAGTAAAAGGTACTGTGAGGCAAACCAATAGGCGGGTATTGACCTCGCGCATTGACCCGCTAGTAACAGACTTAAAGTGTGAACCGCCTCAAGTCTCTAGACGTTCGACAGCCGCTTTATGTACCGGTCTTCATACGCTATCAGCCCCGCTCACTTGATACCGATCGGACTCATCCCGCGCCGCTAAGCCTCGATCAAACCAATCCGTTACTTATACTACTTGCCGCGCCATTATCTTGTGTTACCTCACGCAGGTCATGCAGGCCAGGCCTTGCTTTGCCAAATCTGCAATTAAGCTGTTATCGTCTCCAATCATTTAATTGAGAGGACCGTCTTATGTCACTGCATGGAAAAAACGTCGTTATTATCGGTGGCACCTCGGGCATTGGTCTGGCTACAGGCGTCATGGCACAAGCGGCCGGGGCAAACGTTTGGGCAGCTAGCCGAACCCAGGAAAAGATCTCGCAAGCAGCAGCCCTGCACCCTTTGATTCGATTCTCACAAGTCGACACGCATGACCCCGATGGCTTAAAAGCCCTGTTTGCCTCAGTGGGTCCTATCGATCATCTTGTTGGCGCGGCGACTGGGGCGACTCGAACTACGGCGCCCTTTATGGACCAAACCGATGATCAATTTAGAGCAGCCTTTGATAAGTTTTGGGGGTACACCCACGTTGTTCGCACAGGCGTACCCTTTCTTTCCGAAAACGCATCAATCACCCTTGTTTCGGGTACGCCAGCAAGACGCTGTAATCCTGGCATGATCTCCGTTTCTTGTACCGGTTGCGCCGTCGAGGGCCTCGTCCGCGCGCTTGCGAAAGAGCTGGCACCGAGACGGGTTAATGCCGTGGCGCCAGGCATCATTGATACCCCCATGTTTGACCACTTTGGGGATAAAAAATCCGCCACAATGGCAGCGATCGGCAAGGGCATGCCCCTTGGCAGAGTCGGCTTGCCCGAAGAGGTTGCAGAGGCATTGATCCTTGCCATGGCGAACCATTATATGACCGGTGTCGTGATCGACATTGACGGCGGCGCGCTACTTGCCTAAACCATGGCTGATGCTAAAGCGTTTGCGCCCGCCCCAGCGGCAGGCCGCGCTCATAACATTGACTAATCATTTCACCGGCGCTGGCTTTTTGAAAATAAAATCCTTGCCCAAGGTCACACCCAAGCTCCTGAAGCAACTAGCGCCGGTTGACGTTTTTTTGACGGTTTTTGATGTTTCTGGCAAAACTTGCCGACCCTCAGAGGCAATGCCCGTCGATCGCATTCAGCAACACAGCGCAGGGGATGCAGCGAGCCTAACCGGTCAACGGCAGGCGCAGTTCAGTAATTCGCCTACGGCGCTGCGATTCCGTGCCGCAAGCACGTGGGCAATCAGGCAATCAATCTTACAGACCGTACTTCCGCTTTGCCTCGCGGCGCCGAGCATGCAGTACGGGTTCGGTATAGCCATTTGGCTGCGCTACCCCTTTAAAGATCAAATCTGAGGCGGCCTGAAAAGCCACCGAGTCAGAAAAGCTTGGCGCCATCGGCCTGTACGCCGCATCTGATGCGTTTTGAGCATCAACAATCACTGCCATTTTTTCCAGGACGGCTGATACTTGTGCGGCACTACACAACCCATGACGCAACCAATTGGCAATGTGTTGTGATGAAATCCTTAAGGTTGCACGATCTTCCATCAGGCCAACATCATGAACATCCGGTACTTTCGAGCAGCCGATTCCTTGATCAATCCACCGGACGACATAACCCAGAATACCCTGAACATTATTTTCAAGTTCTTCGTTAATCTCATCAACAGACAAATTCTCTCCGTGCAGGAGCGGCAAGGTCATCAGTTCAGAGAGTGTCGCGCGCGCAGCGCCGGTCAGTTCCTGTTGCTTGCCTGGAACATTCACGTCGTGGTAGTGCATCGCGTGCAAGGTTGCAGCCGTTGGCGAGGGTACCCAGGCACAATTCGCGCCCGCCGTGGGATGGTTAATTTTAGCCGTCATCATCTGCGCCATTTCATCCGGCATGGCCCACATGCCTTTCCCAATCTGAGCGCGGCCCAAAAAGCCAGCCGCCAAACCCGTATCAACATTCCAATCTTCGTAGGCAAGAATCCAGGGTTGCTGCTTCATCAAGGTTTTTCGGACGACGGGCCCGGCTTCCATACTGGTATGGATTTCGTCCCCTGTACGATCTAAAAATCCGGTGTTAATAAAAATGACCCGCTCTTTAGCTTCATAAATGCAGGCTTTTAGGTTCAGCGTCGTACGACGCTCCTCATCCATGATCCCGATCTTTAGGGTGTTTTGAGGTAACTTCAGCTGCTCTTCGATCGCCGCAAACAAATCCACCGTAAATCGGACTTCATCCGGACCATGCATTTTTGGCTTGACGATATAAACGGAACCACACCGACTGTTTTGAACCCGGCTCTTGCCCAAGACGTCAAACAACGCGATCGTGCTGGTCATATAGCCATCGAGGATGCCTTCTGGCACCTCGTGCCCGGCTGTATCCAAGACCGCATCCGTTGTCATTAAGTGACCCACGTTTCGAATCAGCAGCATACTGCGACCCGGCAGCATAAAGGCCTCGCCCTGGGGATCACGGTACGCTCGATCTGGGCTCAAGGATCGCGTTAGGGTCTGACCGCTCTTCTCAAAAGACTCTTCCAGATCGCCCCGCATCAAACCCAACCAATTTTGATAAACCAACGTTTTATCGGCTGCATCAACCGCTGCTACAGAATCTTCGCAGTCTTGGATGGTTGAAATCGCCGATTCCAGCAAAACGTCTTTGACGCCGGCCTTATGGGTCCCGCCGACACTATCCATGCGATCGACTTGAATTTCGAGGTGCAGATTATGATTCGCTAGTAAGATTGCGGACGGCTGGCTCGCATCACCTTGGAAGCCACGGAATTGCGCGGGCGTTGCCAGATGAGCCACCACGCCCCCCTCGCTATCTGCAACCAGCTGACCTGCCTCAATGCGATAGCCCAACACACTACTGTGGCGCGTTCCATCGAGTGGCGCATAGCGATCTAAAACCTCAGAAGCATAGGCGATCACACGCTCACCACGTTTTTCGTTATAGCTTCGGCCTTTCTCATAACCTGGGGATTCTTCGATCACATCCGTGCCGTACAGCGCATCGAACAGGCTGCCCCACCGCGCGTTCGCCGCGTTTAAGGCAAATCGTGCATTCATAATCGGAACCACCAATTGTGGACCGGCGATGGTCGCGATCTCAGGATCGACGTTTTGCGTTGTAATTTCGAAGTCATCAACTTCGGGTAATAAGTAACCAATACTTTTCAGAAACGCCTCATATTGCGCGACATCGATCGACTGACCCGCGTGCGCCTGATGCCACGTATCAATTTTGCCCTGCAGATCATCTCTGACGGCTAGGAGTGCTTTATTTCTAGGGGAAAAAACCTCTAACAAACTCGCAAAACCCCGCCAAAAATCACTGGGCGCAATGGCAAGACCTGGCAATACGTCATTTTCAACGAATGCATGTAATTCTTTCGCAACGCTTAAACCTGCAACATCTACTCGCTCACTCATGCTTCGTCCTATCTTTTACGTCTAGCCTTCAAATTGTACTATGACTGCCAGCCCACTTAAACGATCATACTTGTTCATAAAGCGACGACAGCGACTCAAGCGCATTTTCTGGCACTGAATAGGTTATATTGGGTGCAAGACTTTTAGGACCCCCGCCATGACCCATCGACTCCGCCGTTGTCACATCAGCGTTCCCGGCAGCAACGAAAAAATGCTGCTTAAAAGCACAAAGCTTGACGTCGACGTCGTCATTATCGATCTAGAGGATGCCGTCGCGCCCTCAGAAAAAGAAAACGCCCGCAACCTCGTTGCGCACCTGCTGCAGCAGGAGACTTGGCGCGCGCCGACAGTTTCAGTCCGAATAAACGCACTATCCAGCGAGCACTGCTATCAAGATATTCTGCATCTCCTTGATCATGATGGCGCGCCTAGCGCAAGGCCCCAAACCTTAATCCTACCGAAAACTCAACGCAGCTCGGATCTCCTTTTTGTGGATCAATTGTTGATTCAAATCGAGGCGCGCCGAGGTCTTGACCGGGCCACCGGCCTTGAGGCGCTGGTTGAAGATGCAACTGGCATGCTCAATGTTGGCGACATCGCAACCGCCTGCGAACGACTTGAAACCTTGATCTTCGGCATGGGTGATTTTGCCGCAAGTCAGAGAATTGACACCCTAAATATTGGTGATCAGGGCGGGTACGCCGGCGATCTCTGGCATTACCCGCGGTATCAACTCATTATGGCGGCGCGCGCCCACGGCCTCGAACCGGTTGATGGACCCTATGCAAATTTTAAGGACGCCACCGGGCATGCGGCCGACTGCACCGCAGCCAAGTGTCTCGGGATGACCGGCAAATGGGCGATCCATCCCGATCAAATTGCGCCCATCACAACGTGTTTCAGTCCCAGTTTGGAAGCCGTGGCACAAGCACGGGCGCAACGCACAGCTTATGAGGCGGCGTTAGCCCAAGGTCTGGGCGCGGTCAGCGTTGATGGCGTCATGGTGGACCAGGCCTCGATCAAGCTCGCAGCCCCCTTATTGGCACAAGCCGCTCTTTTGGGCTTGTAATCGAAAATCCGCAATCTACGTAACACCATCAGTTTCAGCGGAGTGCATCTGTGCCAGAAGGCCCCGAAATAAGACGTGCGGCGGACGCGCTGAGCGACGCAGTTGCCGGCCTGTCGATCGATCACGTGCGACTGCCCTATCATCGTCTGAGACCCTTCGGGCCGCGCTTCCGAGGGCAGCGCATCAAGGCCTTTCGAACCCACGGCAAGGCGCTTCTAACCGATTTTGATAATGGCTGGACGGTGTACTCGCACAATCAGCTTTACGGGCTCTGGCAAGTGGCGCGCCCAAACGACCCGCTCCTGCCAGGACGGGCACTGCGACTCGAATTGGGCCATCGAGACCGCTGCATTCGACTCTACAGCGCAACGGATATCAGCCTTTGGCGGACCCAAAACGTTGCGCAGCATCCTTTCCTCAGCCGTTTGGGGCCGGACATCTTAGACCCAATCCTTACGCCAGCAACCCTCGTTGCGCGTCTGCAATCCGCAAGATTTCAAAATCAAAGCCTTGGAAAACTCTATTTGGACCAGCGCTTTCTTGCCGGCGTTGGCAATTATTTACGCAGTGAAATT
>Ga0233444_10006724_pt1 | contig 10204 bp, 9 predicted proteins | sample SI_124_October20_6_FD_182792 | JGI IMG/M metagenome (GOLD analysis project Ga0233444, IMG submission 182792) | Seawater microbial communities from Saanich Inlet, British Columbia, Canada - SI_124_October2016_10_MG | ecosystem: Environmental > Aquatic > Marine > Inlet | place: Canada: British...
AATTAATCAGAGTCGTTTTCCAAATACAAAAATTCATGTAATATACCAACCTGTTGGAGTTGTGGCTGCTTTAATACCTTGGAATTTTCCAGTTGTTTTAGCTTCGAGAAAGATTTCAACTGCTTTAGCTGCAGGTTGTTCAGTGATTGTTAAACCAGATGTAATAACACCTGGAAGCGTAATGGAAATAGTCGATATATGTAGAGAGGCTGGTGTACCTCCTGGTGTAGTTAATTTATTATCAGGCGATCCAGCAGGAATTTCTGAAGAATTGATTAAATCAGATATTGTTAAAAAAATATCAATTACAGGATCAACTCGAGTTGGAAAACTAATATTAAAACAAGCAGCAGACAAAGTACAAAGAGTTACAATGGAACTAAGTGGTCACTCTCCTTTTATTGTTTTTGATGATGTGGATTTAAATAAAGTTACTGATATGGCAATAACTTCAAAATTTAGAAATAATGGACAAGTTTGTATTTCACCTAATAGGTTTTATATTCATGAAAGTAAAAAAGATGAATTTGCTAATTTAATGGTAGAAAAAACAAAAAAATTAAAAATTGGTAACGGTATGGATAAAGACACTTTACTTGGCCCGTTGTGTACTAAACAAAGGTTAGAAGGTGTTGAAAAATTAGTTGAAACTACAAAAAAAGAAGGTGGAAAAATTTTATTAGGCGGAAAAAGAGACGCAAACTTTAATAAAGGTTATTATTATGAACCCACAATATTTGATGATATTAAAGATAATTTTACTATTATGAAGGAAGAACCATTCGGACCTATCGTTCCTATTCTTTCGTTTAAGAATTTTGATGAAGTAATGGAAAGAGCAAATAATAATGATTTAGGTTTATGTAGTTATATTTATACGACCGATTTAAAAAAAGCTAACAAGGCATCTGAAATTTTAGAGACCGGATGCGTAGCAGTTAATACCCCTGTTGTAGCTGTGGCTGAAGCTCCATTTGGTGGAATAAAACAAACTGGTTATGGTAGAGAAGGTGGTTCTATGGCAATAAAAGATTATTTAAATATTAAATACACTCATTTTGGTATCTCATACGAATGAGAAAAAACAAATTAAAAGAATTATTTAAAGAAGGTAAACCTATTATTAATAGTTGGCTAGCAGTGCCTAGTTCATTTTCTGCAGAAGTAATGGCTAATCAAGGATGGGACTCTGTTACAATAGATATGCAACATGGTTTAATAGACTATCCTAGCGCTGTTAATATGCTTCAAGCTATTTCAACAACAAACACGACACCTTTGGCGAGAGTAAACTGGAATGAACCTGGTCAAATCATGAAAATATTAGACGCTGGATGCTATGGAGTTATCTGTCCTATGGTTAGCAATAGAGAAGAAGCAGAAAATTTTATTCAGGCATGTCAATACCCACCAAAAGGGTACAGAAGTTTTGGGCCTATCAGAGCTAACATTTATGGTGGAGCCGATTATGCTAAACATGCTGATAACGAAATATTAAAGTTAGCAATGATTGAAACAAAAGAAGCGTTAGAAAAATTAGATGAAATTTTAGATACACCAAATTTAGATGGGATTTATGTTGGTCCGGCTGATTTAAGCCTTGCTCTAGGAGAAGAGCCTGGATTTGATAAATCAGAAGATACAAAAGCATACAAAGAGATACTGAGAATTTTAGATGCTGCTAAAAAAAGAAATTTATTAGCTGGGCTTCATAATGGCACTCCTGAATATGCACAAAAAATGATTAATAAGGGTTTTAATCTTGTAACAGTTGGCTCGGATAGCAGATACATTGCTTCAGGCGCAAAGTCAGATCTTGAGAAATTAAAAGGCCGAAAAAAATCTCCCGAGTCAAAAGGCTATTAAATAAGTAATGAGTTTTTACGTGTATATGCTCAAATCTAAGAGTATTAAATCGGTTACATATGTCGGTTACACGAACAACTTAATAAAAAGAATTAATCTTCATAATTCAGGAAAGGGAGCTAAATTTACCAGAGGAAGAAAATGGACTTTAATTTATAAAGAAAATTTTAAATCAAAAAAAGAAGCAATTTCTAGAGAATATTATATAAAGAATAACAGAGCATTAAGAAATAAAATAAAAAAAAAATTTAAGTGAAAATAGGAATCTTATTACCTTATAAAGAAAACTTTTCTCCAGAGTATCCTGGTGCTGTATCTCTATTTGTAAACGAGACTAGTCAGCCAAGTAAGTATAAAAAAAATATTGTGGTATTTGGAAATACTAATTTCAAGAAAAAATTTAAAATCAAATATATAAATATAAATCTAAATAAAAATCCATTAAGTAGTCAGACTAGAAATTATGTAAACAGGTTTATAAATCTTCAAAAAAAATTTAATTTTTCTTTAATAGAAATACATAATAGACCAAGTTATATACAACAAATTAGCAAAAGAATTCCAAGTCAGGTGCTCTCACTTTATTTTCATAATGATCCTTTATCGATGGATGGATCAAAAACTATTCAGGATAGGAAAGATTTATTAAAAAAATGCTACAAGATTATTTTTAATAGTAACTGGTCCAAAAAAAGATTTTTAGAGGGTCTAGAAAATAAATTTGTTAATAGCAACAAACTTACTGTTTTTTTTCAATCTGCCAAAAAAAATAAAAAAGTTATTTTAAATAAAAAAAAAAAATGGATAACTTTTGTAGGAAAACTCAACAGAGCTAAAGGTTATGACGTATTTTCTCGTGTAATAGAAAAAGTTCTAAACAGATACCCTGACTGGGAAGCTAAAATTATTGGTGATGAAAAAAGAGAAAATATTATTTTAAAACATGATAATGCACATATACTTGGTTTTTTAAATCATGAAAATGTATTAAAAATTTTTAAAAAAACAAGTATAGCAGTTGCCTGTTCACGATGGGAGGAACCATTTGGTAGAACAAGTCTAGAAGCTTCTGCTAGCGGGTGTGCTGTAATAATAACTAATAAGGGAGGATTACCTGAAACTGTTACCAATGCAAAAATATTAAATAATTTGAATGTCAAATCTTTAGAAAAGGCATTAGTTAGTTTAATCAATAATGATAAAGAAAGAAAAAGACTACAAAAATTATCTTTAAAAAATTTTTACTTAACACATAAATTTGTAACCAAAAAAATAGATGATTATAGAGATGAAAAACTTAAAACTATAAATAGTTTTAGCACAAAAAAGAAATTGGAGAATCTTAGAATTCTTCATATCACTAACTTTAATGAAAGATTAGATGGAAGATTATTTTTCAATACCGGAAGAAGAATTAATAATGGTTTTATTAGATTAGGTCATAGTGTGCTGGGTTTTAGTGATAGAGATATACAAAAATATTATAAATCATTTAACGATTTTAAAGGTGCAAAAACATTAAATGATAAATTAAAAAAAACTTGTTATAATTATAAACCAGATTTAGTTATGTTAGGTCATGCCGATTTGATTACGGTTGATCAAATTGCAGAATTGAAAGAGGATTATCCTAATACTCGTTTCGGTCAATGGTTTCTTGACCCATTAAATAAAAAAGGACCGGATTATGAAAGAAATAAACGTAGAATTTTAGATAAAATAAATGTTGTAGACGCAACTTTTTTAACAACATCTCCTGATGCCCTAAGTTTTTTAAATAATAAAAACAGTTTTTATATGCCAAATCCTTCAGATAAATCTTTTGAAATTTTGAATAATTATGAACAATCTTGCAATGTTGATGTTTTTTTTGCTTTAAGTCATGGAGTGCACAGAGGAGTTTTAAAATTAGGTAAAACTGATGATAGAATAAAATTCCTTGATGAATTGTTTAATAAAACCCCTGATGTAAAATTCGATATTTACGGTATTGATAAAGTGCAACCAATATGGGCAGACCACTATTTTAAAACTATATCTAACGCTAAAATGGGATTAAATTTAAGTAGGGGTGAGGCTATTAAATATTATAGTAGTGATAGAATAACACAAATAATTGGTAATGGTTTGGTTTGTTTGATTGATGAAAAAACACAATATCGAAATTTTTTTAATGATAAGGAAATGGTTTTTTATAAAAATATTAATGATTTATCAAACAAAATTTTAAGAATAGCTAATGATGATAAATTAAGAAAGACAATAGCTAGAAATGGTAAATCAAAATATATGAAATATTTTAACTCTAATTTAGTTGCTGAATTCATTATCAACAAGACATTAAATGTAAAAAATAATAAAAAGTATTTATGGGAAAAATAAAAAAAAAAATTGCTTTAATTTTTGGTATCACAGGTCAAGATGGATCATACCTAGCTGAATTTTTAATTAAGAAAAATTATATTATTCACGGCGTAAAAAGAAGATCATCAAGCGCCAATACTGAACGTATAGATCATTTATTTGACAGTGTTAATTTTACTAATAAAAATTTCTTTATTCATTATGGTGATATATCTGATGGCACTAGCACCTTAAATATAATTAATAAAACAAAACCAGATGAAATATACAATCTTGCAGCACAAAGCCATGTAAGAGTTTCATTTGATATACCAGAGTATACAGCTGATGTTACAGCTTTGGGTTCATTAAGAATTTTAGAGTCTTTGAAAGTTTTAAAATTATATAAAACTAAATATTATCAAGCATCAAGTTCAGAGATGTTTGGGCTTGTAAAAAACAAAAAATCCTTAAATGAATTAACGCCATTTCATCCGAGATCAATTTATGGAATTTCCAAAGTATTTGCATTTAATACAGCTGTTCATTACAGAGAAGCTTACGGAATTTTTGCTTGCAACGGTATACTTTTTAATCATGAATCTCCAAGGAGAGGACCTACTTTTGTTACCAAAAAAATCGTACAAGGCTTAGTAAGAATTAAAAAAGGTTTACAAAACAAACTCACATTGGGAAATTTGTATGCTGTGAGGGACTGGGGTCATGCTAAAGATTATGCTAAATCTATGTGGAAAATTCTTCAATACAAAAAACCAGAAGACTGGGTTATTGCGACAAATAAAGAACAAACTGTTAAAAAATTTGTAGAATTAGTTTCTAGGAAATTAAATATAAAATTAAAATGGTCAGGAAGGGGCATGAAAGAAAAAGGTATTAATAAAATAACAGGCAAAACAATTATCGATATAGATGCAAAACACTTTAGACCAACAGAAGTTGATTTTTTAAAAGGTGATTTCTCTAAAGCAAAAAAATATTTAAAATGGTCACCTAATATTACAACAGATGAATTGATTGATGATATGGTTAAAACTGAATTATCAAATTATTAATTAATGCCAAAATATTTTTACCCTCTAGTAGAAAATCCGTATAGAAAAAAAGATATTAATGATGCGATTAAAGTATTAAAAACTAACCAATTAACATCTGGACCTAAAATAATTAAGTTTCAAAGTTTATTTTCTAAAAAAATCAATATTAAAAATTCATTAATGGTTAATTCAGGATCATCTGCAAATTTGTTAGCCTTGCAATGTTTAATAAACCCTTACAGAAAAAAAAGACTTCAAAAAGGAGATGAAGTTTTGATACCAGCTTTATGCTGGTCAACTTCTTTATGGCCGATAATTCAATCTGGTTTAAAACCAAAGTTTGTGGATGTTGATGTTGATACTCTCAATATCAATATTAACGATTTAAGAAGAAAAATAACAAAAAAAACAAAAGCATTAATGTTAGTTCATGTTCTTGGAAACTGTGCGGATATGGGTGAAATAATTTCAATTAAAAATAAAAATAATTTAATTTTAATAGAGGACACTTGTGAATCTCTAGGAACAAAATACAGAAATAAATATTTAGGGACATTTGGTGAGTTTTCTACTTTTTCATTTTATGCCTCACACCAAATATCATCAGGTGAAGGTGGAATGATTTGCTGTAAAAATAAAGAAGACTCAGAAATCATTACAGCATTAAGATCCCATGGATGGTCTAGAGGTTTAAAAAAAGAAAAAAAAATAGCTAAGAAAAATATTAATTTAGATAAAAGATTTATTTTCTATAATTCAGGATTTAATTTAAGATCTACTGAGGTGTCTGCAAGTGTTGGTATGAGCCAATTTAAAGATTTGGATTCTTTTATCAAAATAAGAAAAGATAATAGGCAAAAAATCATAAATGAATTTTCTGAAAATATGAAAATTAAAAATAAAATTAATTTTATAAAAGAGAAATATTATGTCAACGCTTCATGGTTTGGGTTACCAATTATACTATCAAAATCAATTGATAAACAAAAATTTTTAAAAAAATTAGAAAAAAATGGCGTTGAAACAAGACCAATAATAAGTGGAAATTTTTTAAAACAACCAGCAATAAAAAAATATAACTTAACTTGTAAGAATAAAATGAAGAATGCTGATTATATTAATGAAAAAGGGTTTTTTATTGGACTTCCTACAAAGAAAATACCAAATAAATTAATTAAAAAGCTAGTACGTGTTTTTGAAAAAAGTGTTTAAAAAAAAAAAAATTTTAATTACAGGAGGAAGTGGTCTTTTAGGATCAAATTTTTTTCATAAATATAAAAGAGAATACAAAATAACAAAATATCCATTTCGCATAGAAAATCAAAAAAAACTTGATAAATGGATAAAAAATAAAGATTTTGATTATTTCGTACATTTTGCAGCATTAATAAATAATAATGATAAAAAAAAAATTGATTTAATAAATGCAAAATCATCGATAAATTTATTAAATATTCTTAATAAGAAAAAATTAAAAAACTTTAAATTTTTTTTATTTATTTCAAGCTCTCATGTTTATGAAAATTCTATAAAGAAAATAAAAGAAACTCATAAAAGGTCTCCTAAAAATATTTATGGCTTATCAAAAAAGAAAGTGGAAGATTTTATTATTAAAAATAGAAAAAATTTTTACTTTAAAATCGGAATAGCGAGAATTTTTAACTTCACTGGACTAAAACAAAAAAAAGGTTTTTTTATCACTGATATTTATCGTAAAATTAAAAATAATATTATTTTAAAAAATGTCAATAAAAACAGAGATTTCATTCACATCGATGATGTCTGTGAATCTTTAAGATTTGTATTAAAAAAAAAATTTGAAAAACCTATTAATATTTCAAGTGGAAAAAAAATAAATTTAGTTAATATTTGTAAATTAATTAATAAATTATATTTTAAAAAAAAAGTTGTTTTTGATCTTAAAAAAGGTGTAGATCTTGTAGGAGACAATTCTCAGTTAAGATCTCTTGGTAAAAAAAAATTTAAAAATATAAATCAAATCATTAAGTCTTTAAAAAAATGAAAAAAAAATTTATATTTTTTAGACATGATAGACTAGGCGATTTTTTAATTGTAACAAGTTTAATTAAATCTTTAAAAAAAAAATTTCCTAATAGTAAAATCATTGTATTCTGTTCTCCTTTAAATTTTAAATTTATTAAAAGTTATAAATTAATAGATAAAGTTATTTTGTATGATAAAAAATTTTCTTTAAAAAAAAAATACAATATTTTTAATAAGATAATTAAAGATGAATATTATGCTTCATTTTCCATTGATGGAAAAAGTATTTCAAATTTATTTAATTTTTTTTTAAAATCTAAATATAAATTAGGGATAGTTTATAGATATATTTTTTTGGGCTTATGGTTAACAAAACCTAATTTTTTTTATACTAAACTAATTTTTAATAAATATGAGACTTTTACTTCTAAAAAATATTTAAATAAAATTGAACATTTGCCATCTAAAATAATTTCTTTAGGTAATTTTTTCAAACTAAATTTAAAACCTTCAAATAAATATTTTTTTCTTTATAATAAAAAATTTGATACTCAGTTTCATATAATAAAAAAAAAAATTAAGGGAAAATATATATTAATTCATTTAGATGAAAAATGGCAAGATATAAAAAATATTAATAATGATCTTTATAATTTTGTTTCAAATATGCAAAGTGAAACTGGTCAAAATATTATTATAACGAGTTATAAAAATAAATTTGATTATTATAAAATTCTTAAAACCCGTTTAAATAAAAAAATTAATAAAAAAATTCATTTATTTGATAATTTTAATCTTGAATTAATGGAGAGGTTCATTAATTATTCTAGCTACTCGATTAGTTGCCACTCTGGTTTTTTAGTTCAAGTTGCTGGTGCAAACACATCAAAAATAATTGATATTATTAATAATAATGATTACAAATGGTATAGTTGTTGGAAACCAAAAAATACAGTTCATAAATTTGTTTTTAAATCTATTGTAAATAAAATATCTTTAACAATTATTTTAAAGTCAATTCTTTCAATAATTAATAAAGGAGATTAAATGTTTAATTTTTTTTTAAATTTACCTAGTTTTTTAATAAGAAAAATTAAGGCAAAAAAACTTTCTTATTCGCTATCTGGTGTCGATCTTTTAATTGATTATATTTTCAAAAACAAAAAAAAAGGTTTTTATATAGATATTGGATGCAATCACCCTGTGTACAGTAATAATACTTATTTACTTTATAAAAGAGGATGGAAGGGCATCAATATAGATCTAGATGCCAAGTCAATTGAATTATTTAATAATTTTAGGAAGAATGACGTTAATATTAATGCCGCATTATCATCCAGTGTTAAAGATTTAGATCTATACTTTTATCATGACAAATCACCTATAAATACTATTAATAAAGCAAACACATTAATTCATATAGACAAACCTAAAATTAAAAAAATTAAAACTCAATCCTTAAATGATATATTAATTAATTCGAATTTTTCTAATGTTGAAATTGATTTTATCAGTATAGATGTTGAGGGTCACGAACTTGAAGTTTTAAAAGGAATTAATTTTGATCAATATATTCCAAAAATAATATCAATTGAATATTTGGATACAAGTTTAAAAAAAATTGATATAAAAAACTTTAAATTAGAAAATGTATTAAATTCAAAAATTTATAAATTTTTACTCGAAAAAAATTATAGATTAGTTAATTGGCTTCATTCTGATTTAATTTTTGCACATAAAAGTTTTATTGACTAGAATTTTATTTTATTTAAAGCGTTATTTTTAAATAAATTAGCTTCCTTTATATATCTTCTTACCATTTCTGTTGATTTATGCCCCGTCATGGTCATTATACTTCGTTCTTCTGCTCCAGCTTCAGCAGCGGATGTGGCAAATCCCGACCTTAAGCTATGACCGGAATAATTATTGCAATCTATTCCTGCTTTTACTAAGTAGCTTTTTATGATTAATGCAATCGATTGATCTGTTAATCTTTTATCAGATAATACCGATCCTTTTAAAAACCTTCTAAATAACGGGCCTTTTTTTATTTTTGATATGTTTAACCATCTTTGCAATGTTGCGACTGGACAATATAATGAGTTTTCAAAGTGGGGGATTCCCTTAACCATTCCTTGTCCATATTGATCTGTTTTAGATCTTTTTACAGTAATTTTCACACCTTCGAATACAAATTCCACATCCTCTATATCTAATGAAACTATTTCGTTTCTTCTGAATCCTCCTGAAAAACCCACAATCAACAGAGCTTTATTTCTTAGTTTTTTTATATCAGGTGCATTTTCTTGATTTATTACATTAATTAGTATTTTTAAGTCATTGATTAATAATGGTTTTTTTCCTTTTTGTATTGTTCCTTTTCTTCTTCTGATGCCCATTAAATTTTCTATTATTACTGGGTGTTTGGTGTCCAGGTAGTGTCCTTTCATTTTATGAATTACACCAATTGAAACTAATCTTCTTTTAATTGTGCTTATTTTTGAATCTCTGCTTGATAAATGAGTTAGGTACAAGGATACGACTTTTGGTTCTGAGGGTAAATTATTAAAACCATTCTTCAAACAAAACAAGCTAAAATCTTCAAAGTCTGATTTGTAAGCTCTAACAGTATTTAATGCTTTTGAGCTCTTTAAATTCTTTATAGTTTCTTCCTGCAATTTTTTTATATCAGTAACTAATTCATTCATTTTATAATATTACTATTGATAACCATTAATTATCGTTAGTAATATATTATTAGATTTTGCATGTCAAATCATTTAATAAACTATATGGGAACCATCGGAGCCGTATCTATATTAATAATATTCATATTACTAATGCCTCCAATAATAGGTTTGGTGCTTTGTTTAACTTTAATTAAAAATAAACCATATAAAAAACCAAAAAATAAGAAAATTTATGCTGGATTTTGG
>Ga0233444_10006735_pt1 | contig 10195 bp, 10 predicted proteins | sample SI_124_October20_6_FD_182792 | JGI IMG/M metagenome (GOLD analysis project Ga0233444, IMG submission 182792) | Seawater microbial communities from Saanich Inlet, British Columbia, Canada - SI_124_October2016_10_MG | ecosystem: Environmental > Aquatic > Marine > Inlet | place: Canada: British...
TAATAGTCTTTTATTAAACATATCTTTTAAGGTCTATTAATGATTGCGCCGTAGAATTTTGCTGGAGAGGAAGAAGTACATAATAGTTGTATAAGGTTTTCTGACACTGTTCCTCCGTATTCACCAAATCCAATCGTTACAGTTGCAGGTAAAGTAAGATTATAGTTACCAGCTACTACAAGGTCAATAGTTTGACCTATTGCAAAGTTACTGAATGTTAATGTGGTATTAGTAGTAAGAGTCTTTGTGAATACCTGTCCTTTTGTCCAGTCAACATCGTTTGAAGGGATTTCAAATGAAACTGCGTTTAATAAATCTTGTGCATTACCTAACTGTTCTAATGCTTTGGTCTGTAAAACGATATCTTGAGAAGTAGCAGTACTTCCTGATATTTGTGCAGTTAAGTAATCTATTACATCTGCTGTTAATGATGATACTGTAGCCATATTTTGTTTATTATGATGATGTTGCTGCTATTGCGTAATATTCTTGTTCTAATCCTACTAATCCATATACTCCTAAATCTGCGTCTGCTCCTCCGCCTCCTCCAAGGCTTTGAGAAACTACAGAAGCAGAAACAAACTGATCTAGTGATTGATTGTTAATCTGTACTGATCCTGATAATATTGGGGATTGTAGTATCATATTTAATAAATAGTTACTTTATAATCATTTAGTGTAAGAAACTAAAAGGACATTTACCTTTAGGTTTTTCTTCTCTAAACTCATCTAACTGTCTTTGATAATCTCCTAAAAAACTCTTTCTCATTTTTTTATCAAGATTTACTTTAGAGTGAGGTAAAATACCAGAAGGCATATAAATATAAGCTAAAACAGTGCCGTGTTTGATCTTTATAGTATCACCGTTATCCATATCTAGTTTAGTCATATCAACAAATATGTTAAGATTTAAATCTAAAGGATTAGCTGATGTTAAAGTAGAGATACCTGTAGGTGCATAAAAAATAGATCTAGGATTATGATAATAAGCAGGTATATGCATTATATTACACTCTCCTTTATTTACACCTATTTGTAATCCTGACATTATTTTAATATTCTGTAAGCTTTTATCCCATAATGGTCCCATTTGTGTTCCTCCCATTTCAGGTGGTACAGCAGTATGTGAAGATATATTAACCCATCCATCTTCTGTTTGAACTACATCCATACCTTGTTTAGAAAACTTAAATATTAAATCACATGGAGCAATAAAAGCATATGAGTTTTTAAATAACTCTATAAAAGATGGGCATGTTCTAACGTTAGGATATTGTTGTAGATAATCTTTAGTTTGTTTAAGTGTTTTAAACCAATCAGGCATAACACTAACTAAAGGAACTAAATAATCGTCTAAACTTTTTCCTCCGTCGTTATTAAATGTAACATTAGAAGATCGTTTAGGTATAAAATCCCAGACTAACTTTTGTTTTTTCTTTTTGTTAAACATACTACAGGTTTTACTATAATATAATAAAAACTTATCGTATAAACAACTTTCTATGAATAAGGTGGGTGTTGGTTATTACCTGTATGTACCCAGGCACCGTTTTCTTCATCCCATGTATAGATAAAGTTTACATCAGGGTACTCTACTGGAGCTACCCATGTATCGAGTTCTTCGTTTAATATCCAACTTGGAAAAGGTTTTTCTATACTTGGCATAATATTAGTTTAAAAGTATTCTATTCTAGTTATTCTTACTCTACTACTTGATGCGTTACCCAGACTTGTAGCTACAGTTGAATCTTGCGGAAAATTTACTGGTATCTGAGCTCCTGAAGTATACGCAACTGAAGGGCTACTTCCTCCTGTAATAATAGATGTACCAGTTGGGTTACTCCCGTTATGTCCAGTCGTTACAGAAAAAGACATATAAGATCCTACTCCGGCCGTAGTTGTATAATCAACTTCTACATAAGTTTTTCCAGTTAATGCTAGAGTAGTATTAGTTGTAAATCCTCCTCCTCCCCACCAAGGAGCATATATTTCCATATAAGAAGCACCTAAAGTTCCTGAACCGTTGGCTGAACCACAAAAACACTGATCATAAGTCCATCCTGTTGTTTGACCTGCAGTATAAGCTAGTACTGTTCCTGTAGCGGTAGCAACACTTACTGTTGTACCTACTGATTCTCCTTTATACCCTATTGCAAAAGAAGTTATGTAGTATGTAGTAGCCCCTGTTAATCCTGTTGCATTATATGAAAATGTGCCAATACTCTGTGTACCGGCTATTGTATGTTTAGTATTATTAGAGTAGGTAGAATCAGTTCCTATATAAAAACCTCTACTTACTGTAACTCCTCCTGCTCCTGTATCTGTTATTTCTCCATTAGCAGTAAAAGTTTCCGCTTCAACTAAAGTAGTTGTACTGGTAGTAACAGAAGGTAGACCAAATATAGATCCAAAAAGTATTCCTTGATTCATTTATGATGCTATTTGTGATATAGTATACCAAAACTCAGTTGGTGCTACACATGTTAGTTGAATAAAGTTTTTTGTTGATAAGGTATCATTATATGTACCAGCTACTAGATTAAAAGTACCTGATGATCCTCCTACAGTCCAAGATAAAGCATATCCTCCTCCTGCTCCAGTTACTACTATAAGCTTAGTTGAACCTACTCTTGGATTAGTAATATTTAAAGCTGTATTTTGATTAGGAGTTAATGAAAATACTTGAGCTGATGAACAATCTACGGATACTGAAGCTCCTGCTGTTAATGTAGAAGTTGTATTAAACTCTGCTGCTAGTTTAGCATTTGAAACAGTTCCATCTATAGGAGTAGCTCCGTTTGATAAATCATTACCGTTGACTAAAAGTGAACCAGACATTGATATTGAACCGGAAAATATTGGACTAGTATGTATCATTTTAAAAAGTTATTGTTAAAGGTATATCTAAGGTACCTGAATATTCAATACAGTTTTCGACTTTACCGAACTTATTGAAAAGTAGTTCAGCAGGTGCTCCTTGTATACTTCTATTATTATCGTAGTTATTATTTCCTCCATCCCATACTGCTGTACCAGCTTGGTTTTTTAAGGCTGATTTTAAAACAGATGTAGATATCCCAGGGTTAGCTTGTAATATTAATGTTGCTACTCCAGATACTTGAGGTGTAGCCATTGATGTACCAGATATAGCTACTTGCTTATAACTATTGTTGTACGGATACGTATATCCTCCTATTTGATTAGTATTAGATGATGCAGCCATTATTGAACTTCCATGAGCCCATATATCAATAGCTGGTCCAGTTTCGGAAAAAGTAGATTTTTGATCTTGAGTAGAACTATATGAAGTATTATCTAATGAACCTACTAATATAGCTCTTTCATGAAAAGGTGAAGAACCTCTATGATAATATTTGGTTCCACCGTTAGTAACTGCATAGTTGTTATAATCGGTGCCTGATGTTAAATCTATCTTATGTCTTCTATTTCCTGCTGCTATACATACATGTATTCCTTCATCAATAAGTTCTTCTACGTCTGTATCTACTGAAGTTATTCTAGTATTCGTAACATAAGCTCCAAACTGAGCTGAATAGTAGTTTATCAATCCATAGTTGCTTTCTCTTGATGTTGCAGTATTAATAGTTGAATCACTATAAGAAGTACCTCTATAGTTTATAGACGATACAGTTGAATATGTTGTTAAGTACCCCCAAGACATATTTACTATTGTTGGTCTTTTATAACCAGTTTTAGGGTCTATAGGTTTATTTCTATGCCAAAGTTTTATAGCATCATGTACATATGATGTAGATATTCCTGTTCCACTATCTCCTGATCCTTCTAATCCAGATACCTTAAGTGCATATATTCTTGCATTTTTAGCCCAACCAAATGTTTTACCAGCTACAGTAGAAGCCACATGAGTACCATGTCCATGATAATCTCTGTAATGATTTCCACTTTGAGCAAATCCTAATCCTGATGCTGAACCCCAATCTATTTGATGTAATCTAGAAACTCCATTGGCATCCTCCCATTCTGGATGATTAACTTCGATTCCACTATCTTGAATAACTACATCTACTCCAGTTCCATCTAGATTAAAAAGGTAGTCTTCTGAAAGTTCAGTTCCTGTTCCGTATGGATTATTTTTATATTTAGATCTAAGTAGAGCGTAGTTTGCATGTTCTTGAGTAGTACCTGGAGATTTAGTAAATGTTCCTGATTGTCTACCATTATGTCCAATGATTACATCATCTCTATTCTCTGGTGGAATCTCTACTTCTAATACATTGGGATGATTTCTTACCTCAGCTGCTTCTTCGTCAGTAAGGTTGTAATGAGTTTGTCTATAGCTACCCAATCTTGAGTTTGCTACTTCTATTTCTCTATTAGGTATACCATCTTTATTGGTAATATTAATCATATCATTACCAAACTGATCGTAATCAACTCCTTTTTTTAAAATAACATTATACTCTCTTTCCATATAATATAAATATTAACCATTTGGGTCTTCCCAAAGTAACGTATCTTTATTTAATATCCAACCCTCATAAGGAGGAGGAGGATAAAAACTACCTGAGTCATATATAAATCCATCACAAACATGCATATGAGAATGTTCTATCCAGTTACCTTCAGATACTGGTATACTATCTGATACTATATTCTGTATAACGTTACTTCCTGATATGTTAGCATAGTACCCCATTATTGAAATCCTCTTAAGTAAAGTTCTTGCCAATATTCATTAGATACATTTGAACCGTTTACAGTACATGTCATTCTCCAACTACTTGCATATGTAGAGGTATTGTTAGTTAGTACTTGCCACCAAGTTCTACCATCAATAGTCACAAATAAAGGAGAACCAGATGATTTATCTAGATTGGTTAAATAATCTGTCCAACCTCCTCCATTATTATACTCTAACTTCATCGTTTGCATTTTGGTATAACCTGTCTGTATTCTAAATTCATATAAAGCAGTCGGTACAGTAAAGGTCATTGTAGTACCATAACCAACATGGTTGTCATTACCTGAAGAAGCACAAAAAGTGGAACTTGGTAAGGCATATCCATTATCAAATGCATTACCTGTGTTAAAGATATATGTCCAGTTTGAAGTACCATGACCTAAAGAAACCAAACTTGTACTATTTAACAGTACTAAATCATCTAAACTTGGTCCTGATGTATATATTTCGGTTCCTCCTTGGTATATTTTACTTACTGGAGAGGTACCTATATAGTATTTAGAAACATTAGATTGACCAACTTTAAACGACATTATGATCTTATTATATAAAATGTGTGGGGATCAGCAGATGATGAAATAGCATCATATTCAGTTTGTGAACCTTGCCAAAAACTTAAACTACCACTACTTGTGTTATTATTATAGACTTTAGAACTTGTAACATATGCAGTACCGGTTGCGGTTATATCTCCATTAATAGAAGCTTTAAATGGGACAGGAACTTGTTTAGTAAAGCTTATAGTATACCCTCCATTAGATTGCCATGTACCAGCACCGTCAATAAAGTTTGACGTTTGGAATACAGGTACTTGAATGTCGTTACTACCAGAATCATGAAAATCTCTATTACCGGCTACATGAGTCACAGTAGTTGCACTATTCCCACTAAATGCTACATTTACATAGGTGTCAGATTGGTGCCAACCAATAAATACATTATGAACTTCTACCTCAAAAAAGTTACTTGAATCTCTTTCTACTCTAAAAGTAACTGGGCCTTGAAAATCAGAGAGTTTACCTGGAACGGTTCCTAAAGAATAACTAGTAGATATTCCTGATACCCCGGGAAGTTCGTTTAAAAAATCAACTATACTTTGAGGAAGTATACCAGTACTGGAGCTTCTCGGTCCAAAACTAATATGTGCTAAATGACCAGAGTCATCCCCAGTTAAAAATGTATTATCCGCAATACTAGTCCCACCAGTTAAATAGTTTACATTATCTGCTGAAAAGACATACCAAGCATCTTGAGTTTGATGAGTAACTGTTTGGGATGTTAAAGTTTCAGTCTGATCTACTTCAGTGGGATCAATAGTTGTAATATTATTGTTTATATTTATACTACCGGTTACTCTTAAAGAACCTGTGAATAAATGTGTATCGTCTAATGAGTTACCAAAAATAGTAGAACCGCTATTAAAAGATTGAGTTGTGTAAGTTATAGAAGAACTAACTATATAAGTGTCAGCAGTTACAGAACCTATAACTCTTAAGGATCCAGATATTATTGCAGAACCTGTATGAGGGAAAGGAGGTGTTGAGCTAGAAATTAAAGTAGGTTTATTAAGAATATTACTATACTCAACACTTGAAGCTACTGAACTGCCAGATACTAAATGACCTCCTTTAGCTACGACTACTCTTCCTGATCTTGGTGTATCAAAAGTTATTCTGACTGAACCACTAGATATTGTGTTTACCGATGATGGAATAATCATTTCATCGTCTGATGTGTATACGTTTACTAAGATATCCTTAGTATTAAATCCGTGGTTAACAGTTTTCGTAGCTGTATTACTAAAAGTATCAGTAATAGTAGAAGTTTCTGTTATAGTAGTCGAGCCACTTATTATATGACCAGCTTTACCTACTACTATTCTACCTGATCTATTTTGATCTAAAGTGACTAATACAGTATTTTCATTAGTAGTTTTTATTTCTGAAGGAATAATCTGAGTGTCATCGTCTAAATATACAGTAACAAATACGTCTTTAGTATTAAAGTTATGTGATGTGCTTATAACAGATGCATTAGTAAAGGTATCCGAAATAGTATTTTCACTTATAAGAGTAGCTCCTGTAACTAAATGACCTGCTTTAGCTATTACTACTCTACCTGATGTAGAAGTATTAAACTTTAAGGCTACTGCAGAGTTATTTAATACTTTTATTTCTTGAGGAAAAAACTGAGTGCCATCATTAAAATAGGTATTAATAAGTACCTGTTCAGTATTTAAGTTATGAGATGCGGTATATTCATTAGCATTAGTAAATGAAGCACTTATAATAGTACTTTCGAGCATAGTTACACCAGTCAGTCCTGATCCATCTCCAATAAAACTTCCTGATATATTACCTCCGCTTACGAATAAAGATCCTGTAATATCGGCAGATCCACTAAAAGGAAATCCTGATGAGCCAGCGTTTAATGCAAAAGAGGCTGTAGTTGCTCTAGATGCAGATAGTACCGGTGTTGTACCGTCTAGTATGTTAGATATAGCTAAGTTAGATGAACCTGAGATTTCAGATTGAGTGTAGGTAACTATTCCTGTCAGGTTAGAACCGTCTCCATAAAATGAACCGGTAAAAGAACCGGTTAGTTTTGAGTCAAAACCGGAGGCATCATATATTTTCATCTATAAAAAGTTTCTTTAGTATAAATAGATAAAAAAGAAGGTAGTAATATACTAGACATCACTACCTTTCTTCTGTTAGTTAAATCTCTTTTATGCTTGAGATTCTGACCATGTTATACGAGATGAAACGTTAAACGGTGATGTCGCATTAATACCTGACGTATCAACTAGATTAACCGCTACTGTTAACGTATCAGGCCCGTTCGGGAATGTTCCATCCCCTCCTAATATTGAGTTACCAAGGTCAATGATTGATCCTAAACTCTGGTTAGATGTATTTGAACCACGTACACCATCACTGTTTACAGCACCACCAGAAGCTCTGTACTGGAAGATTTGTGTTCCTCCTAATGCTGAATCTCCTTGTTCGTGTTTGATTAGTTCTGATAGTGAAGGTGAAGTTACATTTTCATAGTTTGCTGATGATAAATCAGCATTAAGTAGTAATGATACTTCACAATCGTGAGTAATAATCATACCAATCTCGTTTAGTATTAACTGCATTCGATTAATAATCTCTCTCTGACCTAATGATCCAGGTAATCCGCTGTCTACTGAAGGTGCAAGTCTAATAGTAATAAGAGGTACAGTATCTGTACCAAGGTTTACTCCTGTTCCTGTTGCTGCTTCTCCAATAGTAACTGCTGTTCCACTAGTTACTGAGAATTCTCCTGAAGGTCGTGCGTAATACACTGAGCTTGTACCAAATAAAATGTAGATAAAGAATGTACTACCTGAGTATTCAGTATAGGTTACTTCTTGTCCATTTAACTGTGTACCTGGAGCTGAAAGTTTTACACCTGTTGAGAATTTAGAATCATCAGCTGTTGAAAAAGGTATTCTTACATACCAGTTGTATGTTCTAGAGTTTCTATCATACAGTCTTATTGTTTGAGAGTTACTGGTAGTTGTAGCAGATAACGTTTGACCATTCGTAAATGATAATGATTTAGATGATGCAGTAAATAGATACGAATCATCTTGATCAAACTTACCATCCATGATTACAGAAGTACCCCAGTGAAATAATGTTGGTACATAAGTAGGATTACCTGTGTTAAATATTTCATATCTAGCAGGTAAGTTACCTGATCTCATATATGCTTCAGTCAAACGGTTATTATGTAAGAAATGATGCACATATATTACTTTACCTAATCTATCTTTAAATCCGAATCTTACTTTACCAGCACCATACCATGAATAATCCATGTATGCCATTTGAATCTTAGTAAAGTCTAAATCAAATCCAGAAGGACCAGTTCCGTCTGCCTTATCTATATTCCATTGTGATTGAGGTATCCTAACGTCTTGGGTTTTAGTAAGTATAACTCCCTCAGCAGATACTCCTTTATATTGAGGCTGAACTACTAGTTGAGTAGCACTCTTTATTTTAACTACTTTATAAGTTTGACCTCTGATTACAATATCTACTCCTTCACTTAGTTGACCAGTAAAGTTAGATTTATGACCACTTACTAGATTAGAGTTATAGTTAACAGTTGCTGTTCCTGATATTTGTTGAGTTGAAGACCTTCTAACTGCATAAAGCTGCTGTCCGTCATATTCATAGAAGAATCCATTTTGAAAGTCAAACATTCCTGCTCTTACTACACTATTTTCCCAACCTTCAATATTAAACTGACCTAACCCACCTGGGATAGATGTTTGTGGAATACTTCCGCTTAGATCGTAAGAAAAGTTAAACTCATCTACAATATTATCTACTGTTTTTCTTCCATTAAATACATTATCATCTACATCTATTACATTAATAGTATCATTAATGTTTAATCTATGAGGGTATTTAGTTTCTACAAATGCAGTAGAACCGCTAGAGAATAACTGTTGGAATAATACCGGTGGATTAAAGTTGATAGCAAGTGATGTCTGAATACCCTTACCAGATTGATATCTAAAGTATTTTCTAGTCTGTCTTACTATTTGTGAGAATGGAGCAGTACCTGCTGTAATCTCTACACCACCATCAAATGGTCTGTGTAAGAACGTACCATCTGGTCTAGCATAAAGTTGAGTTTGTACAAAATACTTTGTTTGGTTAGTATCGTAAGGAGATATTGAACCTAACACCATATTATTATCATCAGCTATTGCTGATATACTATAATCAGTTAGACGTGCAGGAGATTCTGATGTATCCTTTATTCTGAAGGTGTCTCCTACTTTAAAATATCTTTTAAATAATGTATCATCAGAACCGGATACTACGTTAGAGCCACTGTTTAATGTTACTGTTCCTTCTCCTGGGAACTGACCATTCATTGCATTGACTTCTAATGTATGTGTACCTGAACCTGAGTTGGTTAAATCTATTACTACTCCTGCAGCTCCTTGGACTGAAGAAGAAGCAAATCCTATCAATGTTTCATCTCTTACTACCGAGTAGTATGTAGAGCCTGAAACTAGAGGTGGAATAGGAGTATTACCGCCCGGGTTATACACCATTGGTAAACCGCCTATAAGTTTGTGGTTTTCTATACCTACTAAATCAGATGATGCAGTTACAAATGCTCCGTTAAACTCTAATGATCTTTTACTTACTTTAAAAGGAAGTTTTAAACTAAGTTGATCAGATTGAGGAATATTTGATACTGTATAAGCTCCATCAGAAGCTCCATTTCTACCAATAATAAAGTTAAAATCTGGTAGGCCGAAGCTTGTTAAATCTACTTCAATACCTGAGCTAGCATCTTTTAATCTGAATCGATCGTTAGTTACTACCTCAGTTTTGTATGTAGTACCGGATACTAACGATGGTTTAGCAAAGTTTGCTTTCCATTGAGTTACCAAATAATCTAACATGTTATAAAAAG
>Ga0233444_10006740_pt1 | contig 10189 bp, 9 predicted proteins | sample SI_124_October20_6_FD_182792 | JGI IMG/M metagenome (GOLD analysis project Ga0233444, IMG submission 182792) | Seawater microbial communities from Saanich Inlet, British Columbia, Canada - SI_124_October2016_10_MG | ecosystem: Environmental > Aquatic > Marine > Inlet | place: Canada: British...
TTAGCTTTAACTGATACAATGTATTTTGATTCAGCTACAGGTCTTTCAAATTTACCATATGTCATCTGTTCAGAAGGTGAAAGTATCGTTTCATCCATTCTCAAATCCCAAGTTGCAATAACATCAGCAGCGGTAACAGGATTTCCATCCCACCATCTTGCATCTGGATTAATTCGAAATTTAAACTGCATCTTATCCTCTGAGATAAACCAGTGTGAGGCAAGACTCGGTATGAAATCTAATGTTATAGGATGCTGAGAAAGCAACCCTTCATAGCAAAGAGATGCAATTGTTCTTGAATTCAAAACTTGGCTTGAGTTTTGTCCAATAATTCTCATCGTTCTTGGGAAAAGTGAATGAATATAGTTTAGAGTTCCACCTTTTGTTGCGCTAGGATCTCCAAAATAAGTTTTATCTACAGCCTCACTCCAATTATATGTAGTATATCCTAGTTTAGAATATATATTTTCGAAACCATAGCCACCTAATTCTGCAGGAACGCCTAGATCTTTTTTGAAAACTTCCTTACTTTGAGATTTTATTTTTTTTGATGAGTTATCATTACTCCCACAACTAATAATAAAGGCCAATACTATAAAGGTACTAATTAAGTTTTTAGTCATTTTTCCTCGAAAAAGGTTTAAAGATTTTTAAAATAAAGGTTAAAATATATAATGAAATAATATGATAAATAGTGATAAAATTTTTATTAACCAGGCTTCGTTGCAATAACTTGACCTACAAAATAATAAGCAAAAGAAACAAAAACACACATTGCATGCGTAGAAGACCATGATTGCATTTTCTTAGCCTTTTCATAATCTCTTTGCCAATCATTATATATCATTCGTTCAATTTTTTCTTTGTCTCCTAACCTCTCGCAATCTTCTACTATTTTTTTAAACTTCATAAGATCTCTTATAGGAATAGCTTTGATTCCTTTTTCTTCCGCCAGAAGGATTAAAGGATCTTCACAAGGTCTTGGCTTATCTGAATTACTTTTTTGACTGTAAATAAAGTTGAAAAAAAATAGTACTAAAAGTAGTTTTCTCATCTAATTCCGTAAACGAATTTCATAGAGAATATCGGCAGATCATCTATCTTCATTTTGGGACCATTTACTTTCTGTCTCTGTACTCTCCAGCTTTCTTCATTATAAAAGTTATTCATGAATCCACCTTTAATATCAATTGCCATCCTCGATGATAAATAATATCTTAGACCTAGCATACTTGAGTAACCAAGCCAATCATTTAACATCGCATCGGTTGCTCCCATATCATTTAGCTGAGTATTATCGCCTCCAAAACTAGTTATAACATAATCCCAATCTTCTTCCTTATCTCCTGGAGTAGTATCAATTTCAATTCTTCCTCTTCCCCATATTGGCGCTAATGTAAAGTTCATTTCGATTTTTGGCTTCCACCTAAAGTATGTTTCAATGGGAAACATTCTATATTTAATAGAACGAGAATATGCTGCTTGCGAATTGGGAAGTGATACATTTTTCCCAATTTCAAATGACGTAAAAGAATTATAGCCCACTCTAGCATTATTAAAAAACTCGTAGTAAAAACCCCAATTAACTAATATATTGCGGTTAAATAGACTTTTTGTTGGAAATTGAACATCTTCATTTTGATCAAATCCTGTCAAGATCGGTTCATAAAAGCCCATACCCATATCGATACTCAATTTTGGTTGAGCATTTGTAAATGATCCAAATGCTACAGTACACATTATTATAAATACTTGAATTTGACTCTTCATAATCGGGTGGTAATTTAAGACCTATGAAACAAAACTGGTGCATAATCCTTTTATCTTTTTCTATATTACTAAGTAAAAATAAAAATTTAGATGTAAATCATATGTTTGTTCAATATGATGGACTAACAACTGAGTGTTTTATTGATTCTATGGATACTAATTTGCTTTATTTTGTTCCAAAAGATTCAGTTGATCAAAAGACCGTAAACCTCAAGGAGGTATACTATGCTTACAATGATTTTGATCGAGTATTTTATTATAGTTGGAGCTTTAATGAAAATTTAAATAGAATACAAAATACAACGGGAAAAGTTTACACTATCTCGGGAGATACTATAGATTATATTGATATTCAGTTTAACAAAGATATGATTAATCCTGAGGCTTTTATTAAAATAAATGTTAATAAATCAACCTACGTAAATATGTTATCCATTGAACGTATTGAAACAGATTTTTCCATTCTGAAGCACTCGGTTAAAAGAGGATTTTATTATTCATATTATCCATTTTTAATTTTGACTTCATTAGATTTATTTTTGAAGTGGGACTCCAAAAGGCGATATGTGCCTCAAATTTGGGATAATTATAATGATTTATTTCCTGGTATTGCAACAATTGGTTTACAAAAAACTGGAGTAACCTATCAGTCTTTTACATCGGTTATTCCATCTTCGGTAATTATTTCAATGTTATATGACTACAAAAAAAGAAAAAATATTTTCCATTTTACTCCAACCTTCAAACAGAAAACATTTGATCGAGAAATGAAAATATTTTCATTTAAACAAGTTTTGAAAGAGTTTTATCAAAAAATACTCTATAAAATAAAAAAATAGTTTATCCAAAAATGACCATGAGTAAGTAATGTATAAAAAATTTAGTAAATTCATAATATGAGCACCATAATCAAAAATATAATAGTTAGCTTAAGCTTGATAATCTTTTTATCTATTTCATGCACTGATGACCCATATGAAATTCCTGAACCGGATACAACCCCACCTCAAGCACTAGTGATTTACCCCATTGATGGAGAACCCGTTTCTGGAATTATTACTATTGAGGCACGTGCCAATGATAATGAAAAAGTAACAGAAGTTTCATTTTATATAAATCAAGAATTTGTTGGAAAAGATACAACTACAAAAAATAATATAGCCACTTATGAGTGGAATACTAGTATATCAGAGCTAAATAATGATGGAACCCTCGTAAAGAAGTATACCGATGATGAATTTCATTTTATATCAGTTGTAGCAACTGATTTGAGTGATAATAAATACTCTTCTGTACCTATCAGAAGTTTTGTTGACAATATTGATAGTGAACCCCCTAGTGCATTTTTTCTTACTCCATTTTCAGGACAATATATCACAGGTATTACGGATATAACGGTTGTTGCAACCGATAATGTTGGGATACAATTTGTAAGTTATTTTATAAATAATGTGCTTCAAGAATATGTTCTACCAGTTGAGAATTCTTCAACATTTGAATTTCCGTGGAATACGACTCTCGTTCAAAGTGGTACATACTATTCATTATACGCCAATGTTCGAGATATTAATAATAATGTAACTATTATTCCTCCTATCAGTGTTTATGTAGATAATGGAGCTCAAATAGATATAACCCCACCAAATGGAGCAATTGTTAGTCCACCCGCAGGAATAAGTGTTAGTGGTGAAGTTCAAATTATTATTACAGCTTCTGATAATAGAGCTATGGGAGAAGTTCTTCTTTCAATAAATGAAGATTTTGTCTCTACCCTAGAAAATGATCCTTTTACGTATATCTGGGATACTTTAGATGAGGAAGAAGACTCTGAGCACTCGATCAGTGTAATTCTTAGAGATTTAGCGGGTAATGAAACACCTTTAAATCCCATAACTGTATTTGTAGATAATAATCCAACTAGTGATATATCTCCTCCCAACATTATGATCATGGATCCTGTTTCAGGGCAAAAAATATCTGGAATTGTACCTATTGAAGTAGATGCATATGATGAATCAGGAATTAGTCATATTGATTATTATATAAATGGAATTCTTGAAGCAACTGATAGTATTTCACCTTATGCCTTTGAATGGGACACAAATGAATTTCTTGATGATGAAGAACATATTATTTTTGTAATCGGGTTTGATAATGAAGGCAATTCAACCTACCATCAGCCCATTACAGTCATTGTTGATAATGACGATAATATTCCTCCAAGTGGTCAGTTTCAAAATCCGATCCCAGGGCAAACGTTAGATGGCTTCATTTCAATTCAGATAGCGGCTACTGATAACGTGGAAGTTGGCAACATAGAATTATCAATTAATGGAATTCCTCGAGATACTCTTCAGTTTAGTCCATATTCCTACAGCTGGAATACTCAACTTGAGAATGAAGATCAGTATAGTGTTTTAAGCGCCATAGTGACAGATGATTTTGGTAATCAATTCCCCATACCTCCTATTAGCGTTTTCATTGATAATGAGGTTAATGATTTAGCTCCTCCCACGGGGACAATTTCAAACCCGCTCTCTGGTCAAACCGTTAGCGGCATTGTTAATTTTACAGTGCTCGCTCAAGATGATTCTGGAATAAGCGAAGTTGTTTTTTATATTGATGGTATTCAATCTTTTACTGGTACCAGCGAGCCTTATATTTTTGAATGGGATACAACAATTATGGACAATAATTCTCAGCATACATTATCAGCTACAGTGACGGACAACGTAGGTCAGAGTATTCTACTACAACCTATTTTAATATCCATAACAAATTAATTATGAAACATTTAAAACTAATTACCTTTTCACTTTTCATTTTTTTCACAAATTGTGAAGGCCCACTTTTTGATGTACCTAATGATAAAGATACAATACCCCCAACTCTTACCATCACATTTCCTGCAGACCAATCTGTTCTTTCTGATACGGTGCTAATTACTGCATATGCATTTGATAATGTCGAACTAGATACTGTACAAATTTATTTGAATGATTCTATCATTCATTCTAGTAAGGAAGGTCCCTTTCAATACAAATGGACAACAAATAATTTTGGGGAAGATATTTCTCATACTATTCGTGCAAAAGCAATTGATCTTCAAGGAAATGTGAATTTTACTAATACTATCAGTGTAATAGTAGATAACCTTGATAATTCGCCTCCAAAGGGAGCAATCATTTTTCCATTTACCGGACAAACTCTAAGTGGTGAAATTACTGTTATCATTGAAGCAACAGATAATGAAGAAATTTCTTCAGTTATTTTATATCTTGATGGTAACGAAGTCCAAACTTTTACGGAGCCACCCTATCGTTATATTTGGAATACTGTTGGACAAACTGATGATATCATTTATACAATACATGCACACGTTGTTGATAATAACTCTAACCAAATAACACTTGGACCTATAAACGTAACAATAGATAATGAAGAGCCGACAGATAATATTTCACCAACTGGTACAATAATTAGTCCTTCATCAGGCTCTTCAGTATCTGGATCTATAGATATCAGTATAAATGCTATCGATAATATAGGAGTAGATTTTGTCGATATAATAATAGATGGTTCATTAGCGTATACTGATTCTATCCCACCGTATTATTACGAATGGAACACTTTGAATGAAATTGAAGATGCTCAACATATAATAAATGTAAACATTTATGATATTTCAGGTAATACAACAACTCTTTTTCCGGTTAGTGTTTTTGTCAATAATACAATAGACCCTGACAATATTTCCCCATCTATAATAATTACAGAACCAGCTTCAAATCAAACTTTATCAGGTGTAGTTACAATTAAAACTTTAGCTACTGATAACCTTGGAATAGATAAAGTCGAATTCTATCATAATTATGTATTAGTACATACTCAAAATGAAAGTCCTTATAATTATGATTGGAACACATTAACATACGATGATGAGACTCAACACACTTGGTATGCTAAAGCATATGATACAAGTGAAAACATAGATCAGACACAGCCAATATCAGTTAATATTGATAACGAAGATAACATACCTCCAACTGGTTATATTACATATCCATTTGCGGGTCAAAACGTTGAAGGTGAGATACAAATTCAATTATCTACAAATGATAATACTGGCGTTGAAGAAGCTGATTTTTACATCAACGGTTCACTAGTATTCACTGATAATGAAGATCCATTCACTTATACCTGGAACACGCTACTTGAAGAAGAAAATCAAGAGTGTATTCTTTTTGCCTCCATTTCGGATATTGAAGGCAATCGAACTGACCTAAGTCCAATAGTAGTAATGGTAAATAACGATGATATAATTGAAAATGATCAAATTCCTCCATTTGCATCAATCATTACACCCTTGGCTAGCCAAAGTGTTAGTGATACTGTGATCATTACAGGTTTTGCAACTGATAATGTTTCTGTTCAAGAAGTAGAATATTTTATTGATGGTGTTTTATTTGATACGTTTATTGATACTCCATATACTATTAAATGGAACACTTATATTTATCCAAACAATTCAAATCATACTATAACTATGGTTGCACGAGACCCAACCGGAAATGAGTTTATTTCACAACCGGTTTATGTTACTATTCAAAATGAATTTGATGGGGTTGTCTCCAATGTCAGTTTAACAAGAGCGGTTGAATCTATCACTATTAGCTGGGATGCACCATTTAATGCTGAATCATACAAAATATACCGTGATGGATCTTTTTTAAATGAAGTAGATGAGCAATCATTTACAAATAACATAAATGGTGGTGTTGAGTATTGTTTTCAAATCTCCGCAGTTAATTTATTTAATATTGAAGGTGAGAGGTCAGATTCATTATGTGGTATTCCAGTATTACCCCCACCCTCTTCTTTAAACTCTATTTTGAATTATGATAATATAGTTTTATCATGGCCAGCAATTGATAATGCTGTGGGATACGAACTCAAAAAAAATAATACTGTTTTATGGTCCGGTGATAGTTATACTTATACAGATAATGATATTGAATTTTCTACGACATACAATTATAGTATAAATGGTTTTGATTTTTTAGATAGTAGTGGAGCTATTTCTGAAATTATAACAATAAATACACTCCCTCAAATTTTACCACCTATACTTGCTAGTTCTGTGTCCGGAACAACAATGACTCTTAATTGGACTTCTATTGAAAGCGCTGAATCTTATAGAATCTACAAAAATAATTCTTTTTTAGTTGAGGTTTCTGGACTGACACTAGAGGCCGATCTCTCTATCGATATTGAAGCCTGTTTCAAGATAACGTCTATAAATATTTTAGGAACTGAAAGTTCTTTTTCAAATGAAGAGTGCGGTACTGGATCCTAGGGTAATAACTCAATCCCGGTACAACTTTTTAAAGTGTGTACTAAATTAATGTCATTATATAGTCCAGATGTAAAACTTATTTTCCCTTCCTCAGGGTTTTCTAAGTTTATACTATAATATTCAGGTGCAATTGTATTCGAATATGTCAAGGTATCATTCAAAATGAGGCTATCATTTGATGGTATTAAAATTTTAAGAGTTAGATACATCCAACCATTTGAATTCCAAGTATTTGTATCTAATTGAATACTTGGAAAGTCCATTATTCTGAGTGTATCATTGATAAATTCACTTTGTAAATTCAATTGAAAGGATTCTTCTGTTTGGTAAGTAATCGAGTTTATGCAAAGTTCTGTAGAATCAGATCCAGAAAGCAACCAATTACCTCCTGGTTTGAAGCAGTTAATAAATATGGGATCTGAAAATTCTCCAATGTTAGTTGAATAATCTTTTGCACGAACTTTATATCCGAAGCTTTCCATCCAAGTAATTGATGTGTCACTAAATAAAGTGTTTGGTTCAAGGACTAAGCCCAATGAGTCAAAAGACAAACCATTATCCTTGGATTTAAAAATATGATATTCTTTAACATCATCATTTAATGGTGCTTCCCAAGCGATATTAATTCGCGCGATAGGTTCAGACATGGTAAAATATCCACGTACTTGAATAGGTGCGAGTGGAGGGCTTTCATCTAGATCACATCCAGGTAACAATATGATTAGTGATATCAATATACTTTGCTTCATATCATAGATTAGGGATATTAATTAAATAAAAAAAGCCTCTCTTTAGAGGCTTTTTTTCGAGCGAGAGACGAGATTCGAACTCGCGACCCCCACCTTGGCAAGGTGATGCTCTACCAGCTGAGCTACTCTCGCAATTAAATATTACTTATTGATTAATGCTTACAAAATTATGATTTGATATCTACTTAGACAATGGTGATTTTGGAAAAAATTCAAATATTCTAACCTTGTTGGAGTAAATCATAAAACAGATAAATAGTAATGTGAAGTTTTCAGCAAGCTTTTGAAGTCCAATCATTTCACCTTCTTTTAATCCGCACCCACATTCTATGTTAAATCCTCTTAGCATTGCTTGAATAACTAAAAAATTAAACATTATTAATAGAACACCACTTATGAGTACAGAACCATCAATCATTATTCCCAAGATTAACCCTAATCCAATAAATAACTCAATCCAGGGCAGAACTATTGCAACTGTATTTTCTAAACCAAATGGAATAAAATGATAGTTAGAAATATCTCTTGAAAACTGTTGTGGATCTAAAAGTTTATCATAACTAGCAATTATAAATACCATGCCAGTGAGAATTCTCATGGATAGGATTATATATGGATTAACTTTATTCATATGTTTGAATTTTTCTTCCAGACTCAGTCCAGAGTTTCCATCCTCCTGAGAAGACAAGTATATTAGTAAATCCAAAATCTTGTAGTTCATAAGCAAGGTCTTCACTCGATCCGCAGTCATCATCACTGCAATAAATAATAAATGGAGAGTCAAAACCAATTCGACTTTCTATTTGGGTACTTAAACTATCAATATCATCACTATAAATTGATCCAGGTATTATACCATCATACAAATATTCTTCTGACCTTGCATCGACAAAAAGAGTATTCTCCTCGTGAAACTTAATTGCCATAGAAATATCAATTTCTCTTATTCCAGAAGCATTAGAGGAGTTTGAAAGATCCGTATAACTATTAATTTTTTCAATTGGGGTAGCGATTAAGGATAAACCATCACTATTAAAAAGATTAAAAATAAGAGATATAGCAGAAGGAATAACTATTAAAAAAATTAGCTGATTTTTTAAATTCATAAGGCTCAAAATTTTAATGATTATGCCCATCATGACTAGAATGATCATGGGGTGTCTTCTTTACTTGATTTTTCAAAATATTTTTATTTTTAGATTTTGGTTTTAATAAAGCACAGGTTTCAATTGAACTATTAACGAAATTCAACATTTCTGGGTCATCTTTTATTTTTCTACTAAGACCTATAGTTTTGTATTTTAATTTATTTACTGAATTTTCTATTAAGTTTTTTGATATAAGTTCATCTTTTTTATAACCTTCAATAAGTTTCAGTACGTTAGATTGATCTGCATAGAGATCCACCAAAGTTTTTGAGGGATCTTTCTTTTGCAGTCGCTCAAACCTTTTACTGATTTGTTTTAGTTTTTTTTCTTCTGCAGAAACATCAATAAATGGTTTATTTTTATCTTTTAGTTCTATGTCTAATGTCACAAGATATTTACCCTGCTTTCCACAAGAGTAGACTTGAGGTCCATTTTTTTCTTGTGGTGTATTTGCTCGAGTCATATTTGTACTTCCACTAGTCACAATAAAATCAGCATTTGGAAAGTCAGTAGCAAGACTAGATTGCTTACCTCTATCACAATTTACTAAAAGCACAACAATATCTACTTTTTTTGAAATTAGATCAATGTACTTATTTCCAGCTTCAATATAATCATCAGCTAAAATTTGTTTTGAAGTATCAGGTAAATTATCTGTTACACCAATCACACCAATTTCGAGACCATCTTTTTGAAACGTCACATAAGGTTTAAGAAGAAGTTCTTCTGTTTTGGAGTCTTTTAAATTTGATGAAATAAAAGGAATATCAGTTCTTTCCTCTATATCTCTGAAAAATTTGAGCCCATTTAATAATTCATAATGCCCTGTATTGATTGCATCACATCCTATTCTATCATATCCATCAATGATTGATTGTGCTCTGAACATTTCAGATTTTCTATTAACGTCATTAATATTAGATGAACTGAAAAAGATGTCTCCAGCATCTAAAATAAGAGGGTTTATTCCACTTTCTTTTATTTCATTAATTTTTACAATTCGTCTAGACAGACCGCCTAGAGGATTTTTTTTTCATCCGCAAGGGTCTAATTGACCATGAACACTCCCTGATAGTACCATTGTAAATGATCCTGCAGAAGTTTCAGTACAAGACCAAAATGATAAACAAATAAATAAATAAACAATTGAATTTTTAAAATTTGCT
>Ga0233444_10006743_pt1 | contig 10187 bp, 10 predicted proteins | sample SI_124_October20_6_FD_182792 | JGI IMG/M metagenome (GOLD analysis project Ga0233444, IMG submission 182792) | Seawater microbial communities from Saanich Inlet, British Columbia, Canada - SI_124_October2016_10_MG | ecosystem: Environmental > Aquatic > Marine > Inlet | place: Canada: British...
CAAAACAATCGATTAAAACAATGCCCGACGTTTATAGGTATACAATAGATAAGCTTGGAACTATTTTAGATAGAGCAATCAAGAACAAAATACCTATGGTTGCATTGTTTCCCTATACAAATAAGACAAAAAAAAATGATATTGGTACCGAAGCATTAAATGAAGATAATCTTGTTTGTAAAGCCATTCGATATATCAAAAAAAGATATAAAAATGAAATTGGTATTATGTGCGATGTAGCTTTAGATCCTTATACTTCTCATGGTCATGATGGTTTAATAAAATCAGGCTATGTCTTAAATGATGAAACTATTGAAGTCTTGATAAATCAATCACTGTTACAAGCAGAGATTGGTTGTGATGTTCTTGCCCCTTCAGACATGATGGATGGAAGAATTGGTAAAATAAGAAAGGCTTTAGATAAAGAGGGTCACGAAATGGTTCAAATACTTTCTTATGCAGTAAAATATGCTTCAAGTTTTTATGGACCGTTTAGAGATGCCGTTGGTTCAAAAGGTTTATTGAAAGGTGATAAGAAAAATTATCAAATGGATTTTAGAAATAGCAATGAGGCAATAAGAGAAGTAGCTTTAGATATTAAAGAAGGAGCGGATATGGTTATGGTTAAACCTGGTATGCCATATTTGGACATAATTAAAACAGTTAAAGATAATTTTAAAATCCCTGTTCTGGCCTATCAGGTCTCAGGCGAATACTCATTATTAAGTAATAGTATTAAAAAAGGTCTAATAGATAAAAACTCAGTACTAGAGAGTTTGATATCTTTTAAAAGAGCTGGAGCAAACGCCATAGTAAGCTATTACGCAGATAGAATTAACGATTTAATCAAATAATTATTTTAAAAGATTAATAAAATGAGTCCTGGAGGTAGGAAGGTTTAAATTATTTGGTTTTAGAATACTTTTTTCAAGATAATCACTGACAAGTTTTAGACCTTTAAGTAAATTTTTTAAATTAACATCCATATTATTTTCATCTATTAAAAAATTTGGAATACTTTTTTTTTCAGTTGAAGATTTAACATAATAATTAACTTCATTATCAAGAATTTCTCTTTCAGCTATATTTTTTAATTCCAAATCATATCCCAATAATTTTAAAAGTTCTAACTCCCAAAAAATATATTGTTGTATCCAATTATCTAATTTTAATATTTCAAAAAATTTATCAATCAATTTAAAAATTTCTTTATTAGATTGAGCTTCAGCAGTAAGAAGTTTTATAAGGTGCATTGCCGAGGTAATGCATGATAGTTTTTGTTTTTCGTCAAAATAGAGTGGAGTTAAAGCTTTTAGAATTTCTATTTTAAAATAACCAATTCTAGTAACACTTTTAGAATTATAGTTTACATAAATTTTATTACCAACTTGCAAATAGTTTTTAATTTTCTTTGAAGTACCACCAAAAATTATCCCTGAAATTTTTCCATGGTTTTCTGTAAAAAATTCAGCAATTATTGAATTTTCACTATATCTATTTTTAGAAACTAAATAAGCACTATCATCCCAATTCATTTTTTAATAACATCTCCGTAACATAAGGATGCAGCATTTTGTTCTGCATCTTTTTTAGAAGTCCCTTCTGCTGTGAAAAATTTAGTATTTTTTAATTTAACAGCGACTTTAAAAAGTGGTTTGTGACGAGGTCCTGTATTAGATATTAATTTATATATAGGCAGGGCTTTGAAAATCTTAAGTGAGTATTCCTGAAGTTTTGTTTTTGCATCAATTTGGGTTACTACACTTGCTGTAATGTGCTTACTCCATAAATTAAGAATGAATTTTTCAGTAAAATTTAAACCTTTATCAAGATAGATGGCTCCAATTAAAGCCTCTAAACAGTCCGCTACTATTTTATCTTCAATTTTAATCTTTTTATTCTTAGGGTTTAAAACTAAAATATATTTCTCAAGTTCAATATTTTTTGCAATTTCTAGACATTTTTTTTTATTCACTAATGAAGCGAATTTTTTATCTAGCACCCCTTCTCTTTCTTCTGGATAAAGTTCTAGTAGTTTTTGTGCAATAATAAGGCCCAAAACTCTATCTCCTAAAAATTCAATTTTTTCATTATTGTTTATAGAGTCAAAGCTTTTGTGCGTTAAACTTCTAATAAAAATTTTTTGATCTGAAAACTTTAATTTTAATTTTTTTTCTAAAGCTGTAGAATCAGTTTTCATTAAATAATTTTTTTAAAAAACCTATCAAATCTAATTGTCTTGTGCCATTTCCAAAAAGAAAAAATATTTCCAATTCTAAAATCAGATGAAAAAAAAATAAATTGAGCTTTACCGACTAAGTTATCTTCATGTACATATCCAACGCTAGTCAAGTATCTACTATCTTTAGAGCAGTCTCTGTTATCTCCTAAAAAAAAGTAATGTTGAGAAGGAACTATAAAATTATCAGAATTTTGAAAACTATAACTTTTTAGATATACACTGCTATGTGTTTTCCCATTTGGAAGTTTTTCCTCAAATGTATCAACGTCTATAGTTTGATTTCCACAATAAATTTTATCATTTTGAGAAATTCTAGATTTAGATATTTGATTATTGTTAACAAATAAATCACCGTTAATGAATTGAACATTATCACCAGGTAGACCAATTAATCTTTTAATATAATCTGTTCTGTTATCAGCTGGTGTTTTAAATACAATCACATCACCAATCTTTGGTTTCTTAGAAAATAATCTTCCATTTATTATTGGTGGGCTAAAAGGAAAAGAATGCTTGCTATAACCATAAGAGTATTTTGTAACAAATAATCTATCGCCGATTAAAAGTGTTGGTTCCATTGATGATGAAGGAATATAGAAAGGTTGAATAAAAAGAGATCGAATTACAATAGCTATTACTAAAGCATAAAAAATTGTCTTAATATTATCGATTATAATTTTTTTAGTTATCATTTTTTTTGCAAAATCACGTAGGCTATAGAATATTTTTTTTCATCTGAAATTGACAGAAAGAAATTAAAGGATGATATTTTAAATTGTTTTTTAACAATTTTTTTTATTTTACCTGTAACGACAAATGATGGTTTGCCTAGTTTATCGTTAATGATCACTATATCTTTAAAATTCAAATTATCCCTAAAACCTGTTCCAATTGCTTTGGTAAAAGCTTCTTTTGCAGCAAATCTTTTAGAATAATAAGATTTTTTATTTACAATGCTTTTGGCTAACAATATTTCGGAACTCGAAAAAACTCTTTTAATAAAATTAACGTTTTTTAAAGATTTATGTATTCTGATATTTTCTACTATATCAACACCGATACCAAGAATTTGCATATTTATTTGTTGGTTATTTTTTTAAACGCCTTAATTGTATTTTTAAAACCATGTGTAAGTGACTCACCAATTATAAAATGACCGATATTAAATTCGGTAATTTCTTTAATTCTACTTAATAATGAAGTAGTTTTATAGTCAAGGCCATGACCGGCATGAACTTCAATTCCAAGTTTAACGCCAAGTTCTGAACATTTTTTAATTTTTAGATATTCATTAGTATAATTTTTATTTGCTTTTACTAAATTAGAAATTTTTCCTGTATGCAGCTCAACACAAGTAGCATTTAATTCTTTTGCAATTTTTATATCTTTTAATGTTGGGTCAACAAATAAACTTGTTCTTATATTTTTCTTATTGAATAATGATATTATGTCTTTTATTTTCTTTTTATTTTTAACTAAGTCTAATCCACCTTCCGTTGTAACTTCCTTTCTTTTTTCAGGGACTATACAGATAAAATTGGGTTTATTTTTCAATGCTATATCTATTATTTTTTTATTTAGTGAAATTTCTAAATTAGTAATTATCTTTTTATTTTTACAAATTTTAATAACATCCATATCTTTTATATGTCTTCTATCTTCTCTTAAATGGATAGTTACAGAATGAGCTCCACATTTAGTTACATGTTTAGCTATAGTTAATGGGTCTGGATGAAAGGATCCTCTTGCATTTCTTATTGTAGCAACATGATCAATATTAACACCTAGTCTTTTCATTTAATAAATCTACTTCCAGGTACTGTAATTGGAGTATTTTTAAGACTTTCTGGTAGGTTATTTTTCTTAAATGTTGGAACTTCTATTTTCATATGTGAAATAATATTTTTTTTTATCTTAAGTGAATTCCTAGTTGATCTATCAATAATCGAGGCAAAACCAATAAGTTTTGCACCTGGTTTTGTAATTAACTTAACGCACTCTAAGCTTGATTTGCCAGTTGTTATAACGTCTTCGATTATTAAAACTTTTGATCCTTTTTTTATATGAAACCCTCGACGTAAAGAAAATTTACCATTAACTCTTTCACAAAATATTGTCTCTTTTTTCAAAATCCTGCCAATCTCATAACCTATAATAACTCCACCCATTGCAGGAGCTAAAATCACATCTATAGATTTGAATCTTTTTTTAATTTTTTTTGCTAATGAGTTACAAATATCTTTGGCTAAATGTGGAAAGCTTAAAAGTTTAGCACATTGAATATATTTAGATGAATGCAAACCTGATGAAAGAACAAAATGACCTTCTAGAAGTGCGTTAGTTTTTTTTAAAATATTTAAAGATTTTTTGTGTGAAAGCATTCCTTTTTTCCTCATGTCTAATGATTTTAAATTTAATGTCTTTTTGTTTTAGCTCACTGATAAAATTTGTAAAGTTTTTCAAATCTCTAATAATAAGATTAAATCTAAAATTTATGTAATCTTTAGTTTTTTCTTTCATCTCAACACTTGAAATATTCAATTTATGAGAGCCTAATGAAGTTGTTATTTCACCAAGTTTACCCGGTTTATCTGGGAGAGAAATCCAAAGTGTTGTATTATATCTTTTAATTCTTTCTTCTTTTTGCTCACCTTTGGAATGCCAATACCTACGTATAGCTGCTCTTGCTTTTCCTGTTTTGGTAATTGGTATCCAGTGTAAGGATGGTGATTTATTCTTCGATGTTATAATATCGACCACATCACCATTATAAAGTATACTTTGTAACTCACTGTCATTACCATTGATTTTACAAGATATAGCGTGGTCACCTATTTTTGTATGAACAGCATATGCAAAATCTATGGGTGTTGCATCTTTTGGCAACTTTATAACCAAGCCTTTAGGTGTAAAACAAAAGACATTTTCTTGAAACATTTGTAATTTTGTATATTCAAAAAAATGCTCAGGGTTTTCGTTTTTACCAATTATTTCAACAAGATCAGCTAACCAATCATATTCTTTCCAAGTTAACGAATTAAATTTTTCTGATGATTTATATTTCCAATGAGAAGCGATACCTCTTTCTGCAAATTGATGCATTGGCATTGTTCTAATTTGAATTTCAATAGGTCTCCTATTTGGGCCAATCACAGCAGTATGCAGAGACTGATAATTATTTATTTTTGGTGAAGATATATAGTCTTTAAATTTTCCAGGTACACAATTCCAATGTTGATGAAAAATTCCTAAAGCTTTGTAGCAGTCTTCTCCACTATCAAGAACAACTCTAAACCCTATTATGTCTGTAATTTGCTCAAGTGATGTTCTTTTTTTTTGTACTTTTCTCCATATAGAAAAAGGAGTTTTTTCTCTTCCATAAATTTCTGCATTGATCTTGTGTTCATTTAAAAGTTCGCTTAATTGTAATGAAATAGAGTTGAAGCTATTTACCTTGTCTTCTTTAATTTCATCTAGTCTTTTTTTAATAAGTTCTCGCGCTTTATTGTTTAAAACTTTAAATGATAAATCTTCAAGCTCGTCTCTAATTGTGTGCATACCCATTCTATCTGCTAATGGTGCATAAATTTCCATTGTCTCTCTAGCTATTCGCTCTTTTCTTTCAATCTTAGAGATAGCATCAATGGTTCTCATATTGTGAAGACGATCTGCAAGCTTTACAAGTAGCACCCTTATATCTTTTGATGTAGCTAAAATTAATTTTCTAAAATTTTCTGCTTTTGATGAAGATGTAGCTTGATTTTCAAAAACAGAAATTTTGGTAACACCATCTACTAAATTAGCTATCTCTTCGCCAAACTCATCTTTTATATCTTCATATGTAGCGTGAGTATCCTCAATAGTGTCATGTAAAAGCCCTGTAACAATAGTTGCACTGTCTAACTCAAGTTCGCTAAGTATCGATGCAACAGCTATTGGATGATTTGAATAAGGATCGCCTGAGTCACGTTTTTGATTTTCATGAACTTTGACAGCATAATCATAAGCCTTACTTAATTTTTCTGGATTTAAAAACTTATTGTAAACTTTAACTTTATTTATTAACTCTTCTGAATTAAGCATTTTTAACTATAGCATAAATCTATATCTGTTTAATAGATCTTAAATCTTTAATTGGTAAAGAGTTAATTAAATTCACTATGCTAATCTTGGATTTTGGGTGAGTCCAACCTCTATTAATTTCAAATAATGGTAATAATACAAAATTTCTCTCCGTCATCCGTGGATGGGGAACTATCAATTTATGTTTATTAATATTTAAAATCTTATTGTCGTAATCAATTATATCAATATCACATGTTCGTGGGTCATTTTTTTTTGACCTAACTCTGCCTAATTTTAATTCAACAAAGTTACAAATCTTTAATAGTTCTAATGGGGTTAAAATGGTCTCAATTTTTATAACAATATTTATAAAACTTGGCATTAAGGGGTTTGGCCAAGATTTTGAAGAATAATAAGATGATACATTTGTTATCCTAATTCTATTTTTTTCTAATTCTGACAAAGCAATATGGATATTGTTAATTTTATTACCTAGATTTGACCCTAATGCTAAATATGATTTTTTAACTTGATTTTCTAATATGTCTTGCTTTTTCACGGTTCCAATCTCTATTTTTCTTAGTAGCTCTTTTATCAAATTGTTTTTTACCCTTAGCTACTGCTATTTCTATTTTAGCCTTACCTTTTTTAAAATACATTTTTGTTGGAACAAGAGTAAAGCCATCTCTCTGCATTTTACCAATTAATTTATTAATTTCTTTCTTATTTAAAAGTAACTTTCTTTCATCGGTAGGATTATGATTTGAATAACTAGCTTGTTTAAAAGCTGCAATGTGAGAGTTAATTAAAACAATTTCACCATCTTTTTCAACAGCATAAGAGTCCGCTATATTAACCTTCCCATCTCTTATAGATTTTATTTCTGATCCTTTAAGAACTATTCCTGCTTCGATTAAGTCTTCAAATGAATAATTAAAACTTGCCTTTCTATTTAAGCAAATAATTTTTAAACCAGAATTGGTTTTCTTATTCATTAGAGTAGATTTGCTGATACTAAAGCTTTTTTAACTATATCTTTTGTTGGTTCTGTAACCTTGATCAAAGGCAATCTAACTTCATCATCACAAAGACCTAGAAGTTTAGCCGCATACTTAACTGGGCTTGGATTACTTTCTACAAACATAGAATTATGAATTGGTTGTAAAATATTATCTAACCTAATTGCTTCAACTTTGCTTTGTTCATTTTCTCCTTTTGAAGCTTTTTGAAAATCAGAACACAACTTGGGGGCAATATTAGCTGTAACACTTATAGATCCAATACCTCCTCTGTTATTGAATTCTAATGCATTATCATCATTTCCTGTAAGTTGAACAAAATCAGTTCCCATTTTATCTTTTTGCTGGTTAACTCTATTTAAATCACCCGTAGCATCTTTAACTCCAACAATATTTTTTAACTCATATAATCTAGCCATTACATCAACAGACATATCAATTACAGACCTACCAGGAATATTATAAATTATAATAGGTATCCCACATTTATCGTTTATTGCTTTATAATGTTGGTAAAGGCCTTCTTGGGTTGGTTTATTGTAATAAGGTGTCACTATTAAAGCTGCATCTGCTCCTGCTTTTTCTGCGTGTGTTGTTAGAGAGATTGCTTCTTTAGTTGAATTAGAGCCAGTACCAGCAATTACTAAGGTTTTTCCATTACTTTCCTTAACGCATAAATCTATTACTTTTTGGTGTTCATCATGACTTAAAGTTGGAGATTCACCTGTTGTACCAGCAGGTACCAAACCATTTGTACCATTTTCAATTTGAAAATGAATTAGCTTAATATATGCTTCAACATCAAGCTCATTATTCTTAAACGGGGTTATTAAAGCAACATTTGATCCTTTGAACATAAATACTTATAACATAGTTTGAAGATTCATTTAGTAAATTTATGTGTAGAAATATATTATTTTTTATAAAATCACTATTATTGACTTTAATAATAATTGGAAATGTATTTGCTTCAGAAATATCAATAATTCCTTTAAAAAAACCTATTTTAGATAAAGAGGCTAAAATAGCAAAGATATCTCAGGGTATTCTTAAGCCCAAATCAAAACCATTGAAGAAAGAGAAAAAAAAAGAGACGGTAGTAGTTAAAAAAGATGTAAAAAAAATTAATTTTTTAATTCCAAAAAGTAAGCCCTTGGTTGTTAAACAAAGTAAAGCAGTAGTAAAAAATAAGTCAAAATATTACAGCCAAAAAGACTACGCAATTGCAAAAAAATCTATCCAAGCAATGCAAAAGAGCCAATGGTCAACGGCACTATCACAGTCAAAAAAATCTAAAGACAAATCTATATATAATTTTATTCAGTGGAGACATTTATTAACATCTGGCAATCAAGCAAGTTTTTATGATTATCTGGCATTTATCAATGATAATGAAGATTATCCAAGAATAGGTAGAATTAAGTATTTAGCTGAACACAAACTTTCAACAGATAAAATTTCACCTGATAAAATCATAAGGTGGTTTGATTCTAAGGAGCCATTAAGTGGATACGGTAAACTAATACTTGGAGAAAGTTTTGTTTTAAAAGGTGAAGTTACAAAAGGAACATCTTTAATTAAAGATGGCTGGATAACTGCAGACCTAAATAGATCTAATATGAAATTTTTTAGAAAAAGATTTAAAAAATATTTAAATGCAGACGATTACATAAAACGTGCAGACTATTTAGCTTGGGAGGGTAAATTTTGGGACTTAAAAAGAATGCTAAGATATTTGCCTAAAGACTATGAGTTACTTTACACAGCTAGACAAATTTTAATGAGTAAATCTTATGGTGTTGATAATGCTATTAAAAAAGTACCTACAAAACTTAAAAATGATGCTGGACTAAATTATGATCGACTTAAGTGGAGAAGAAAAAGAGGTAGAGTGGATTCTTCCTTGGAGATTATACTTAAAGTTCCAAATAATAAGAATTATTTAGTTAGGCCAGATAAATGGTGGAAAGAAAGAGCAATAATGACACGAGCTCTCATTTATAAAAATAAATATGAACTGGCCTATAAAGTGGCAAGTAAACACTCTTTGGACAAAGGTCCTGAATACGCAGATGCTGAATGGATGAGTGGTTGGATTGCATTAAGTTTTTTAGATGACCCTATTTTAGCAATAGATCATTTTAATAATTTTTATCAAAACGTTAGTTATCCTATTAGCTTATCCCGTGGAGCTTTTTGGCTTGGAAGATCTTATGAGAAAATTGGTGATAAAAAACAATCTATGGAATGGTATACGGAGGCAACAAAATATTTATCTACTTATTATGGTCAACTAGCATTTTTAAAAATTAAACCCAATGAAACATTTGAACTAAGCGAACAGGCTATTGTACCTGATGGTTATAGAAAAAATTTTTATAAAAAAGAATTAGTAAAAATTGTGCATCTTTTAGATGAATTAAATAAAGACAAATATACAAAACATATATTAAGACACTTAGCTAATGACAATATTGAAAATGGAAGTGAGATACTAGCTGCAGAATTAGCAACTAATATTTCAAGATATGATTTTGCAATTCAAGTTTCAAAAATTGCATCTTATCAAAAAAGATTTCATAATAATTTTAACTACCCAATAATAAGTACTCCCAAATATGTTAATGGAAGAAAAATACCAGAGACTGCTTTTATTCTCTCTTTAATTAGGCAAGAAAGCGAGTTTGATATGAGAGCAAACAGTCATGTTGGTGCTCAAGGTTTAATGCAATTAATGCCTTACACAGCAAAATTAGTTGCTAAACAAGCTAAGCTTCCATATTCAAAATCTAGATTAACAAGTGATCCAGAATACAATATTAACTTAGGTTCTCATTATATAGCAGGATTAATTTTACAGT
>Ga0233444_10006745_pt1 | contig 10185 bp, 5 predicted proteins | sample SI_124_October20_6_FD_182792 | JGI IMG/M metagenome (GOLD analysis project Ga0233444, IMG submission 182792) | Seawater microbial communities from Saanich Inlet, British Columbia, Canada - SI_124_October2016_10_MG | ecosystem: Environmental > Aquatic > Marine > Inlet | place: Canada: British...
TTAGTCGAAAATTTGGAGTAGAAAACAGAAAATAAAAAGAATGCAAATATTGAAAATCTTTGGATAAAACCACCAGCAATATATTCATCCCCAAATGGGCCACCTAATTTTCTGTATTTTGGATTTGAAATAAATCCAAAAATATCTTTTCCTTGCACATATTGATAGAAAATGTCCAAACTTACAAATAATGTTGATACAGCACATGCTATAAAAAAAAATTTTAGGTTGACTATTTTTTTTTCTATAAGGAAACGCACAACTACATAAAGTAGCAAGTATTTGAGAAAAAAAATTGATTTGATAGATGTTTCATATCCTCCTCTCCATTGAAAAAATTCACTATGGTTTATATAAAGAGAAATGTCATTGTATATGCCAGTAAATAAAACAAGGAAAAAAAATAAGAATAATAATTTGTCTAATAAATAAAAATTGATGCCCAAAATTTTTTTTCTAAAAAAAATCAAAGAAGAGATAATCAGTAATATGGTAACAATGTTAATAATCATATTACCAGCTATAAAACTGAACGGTATCAAGGTTAACAATAAATTGAAATAATTTGATGTTGATATTTTTAAATTAGAAATTAGATTCATATTATTTTAACTAACATTAAGTCCATATATCATGATATATAAATAAAAAATTATAAATATGCGCCTGTAGCTCAATTGGATAGAGCGTTTGGCTACGGACCAGGAGGTTCTGGGTTCAAATCCTAGCAGGCGCACCAAATACTATGAAAAATATTCAATCATTAAGCATAATGTTCCCTCTTTATAAAGATAAAAGGACTGTGAGAAAGATGATTAAAAATAGTTTGACCGTGGCTAAAAAAATCACCAATAAATATGAAATAATTATTATTGATGACGGCTGCCCAGAAAAATCAGGGTTTATAGCTAAAAAGATTTCAAAAAAAAATAAAAAAGTAAAAATTATTTTTCATAAAAAAAATCTTGGTTATGGCGCCGCAATTAAAACAGGATTAAGATACTCTAAAAATCAATGGATATTTCAAACAGATGGAGACGCAGAATACGATGTTTTTGACTTACTCAGATTAATTAAATTGACTGACATGTCAGATTTAATAATAACTTACCGATATAAAAAGAAATATAACACAGTAAGAATAATAATTTCTTGGATTTACAATGTTATTTTAAGATTATTATTTTTGACAAATTTTAAAGATATATCTACTGGCTCAAGATTGATTAAAAAAAAAATTATGAAAAAAATTAAACTTACATCTAACAGCCCATTTATAGGTGCTGAACTTGCAATTAAAAGTAAATATAACGGGTTAACAGTGAGAGAAATAGGAATTCACACTTATCCAAGAACCTTCGGCACAGGATCTTCGGTTAGTTTTAAAAATATATTACTTACGATTAGAGATATGGTTAAATTATTTTTTAATACAAAAAAGTAAATTGTACTTATGGAAACAGAAAAAAAAAAACTTTTTTCTTTTGATAGAAATTTTTCAGCTATAGTTAATTTTACAAAACCTGCAAAATTTAAAGAGCTAGAAAAAATTTCAAAAAGTGAAGAAAATTTTATTAATGTCGGTTCAAATTTGTCCTATAGTCCTTTATCTTTTTCAGAAAAAAGTATTTCAATATCTTTAAATGGATTTAATAGGATATTAAATTTTGATTTAAAACAAAAAGAAATTACAGTTGAAGCAGGAATTACTTTAGCAGAACTTCTGAATTTCACTCTTAATAATAATTTATGGATTCCTCAACTTCCTGGATATCCCTTTATAACACTAGGCGGTGCAATCGCGTCTAATGCACACGGTAAATCTTGCACTATAGATGGTACAATAAGACATTCAGTTAAAAGTATGCGAATTTTTCATAAAAAAAATGGTTGGCTTAATTTATCTGAGAATGAAAACAAAGATATATTTGAATTAACCCTTGGAGGTTTGGGTTTAACAGGCACAATAGTAAATGTAACTCTAAGTTTACAAACTATTACAAGCACAAACTTTTTAACTAAAAAGTATGAAGTTTTATCCTTAAGTGAATGTATTAAGATGGTTAAACAGAAAAGTAAAAATAAAAAATCATTTATTTACTCTTGGAATATGGCTAATAATTTATCAAACTTGGGTAAAGGAATAGTATTTGAGAATACAATGAGCGATGACGAAAAAAATATAAATTTTAATATTCCAACTAAAAGAAAAATCTTTTTAAAACCATTTTTTTCAACTTGGAACAAAATATCAATTGCAGTTGCTAACAAAATATTTTTACAATTACATAATCTTAGCAAAAATATAAAAAAGGAAGATTTTATTGACGTTATATTTCCTTATTATGGAAAGGAAAGTTATTTCAATTTCTTTGGCAAATCAGGTTTTATTGAGAGTCAATTATTGATTCCAGACAATAATATCGATGAATTTTTAGAGGAATTTAAGTATTTATTCAAACAGCATGCTCCAGTCATTACCTTATTATCTTTTAAAAATATGAGTGGCGAACATTCGCTTCTTAGGTTTGAAGATAATATGATTTGTATGACACTCGATTACGTAAATAATAAGAAAAATAAATTATTTATGTCTGAAATAGATAAATTGTGTGTAAAATATAATATTCTACCTTCAATTATTAAAGATTCCAGGCTAGCTAAATCAACCGTCGAAAAATGTTATAAAAACATAGGCGAGTTTAAAGAAAAGATTAAAAAATATGATAATGATAGATCTTATAAGTCTGTGATGTCAGAAAAATTAGGAATATGAGCTATTTAATTATCGGATCTTCATCAGGTTTAGGCAGAGAATTGGCTTATACTTTTGCTAAAAACCATAATAACTTAATTTTAGTTTCAAGGGACGAGAGAGATCTTATACCAATTAAATCAGATATAGAACAAAAGTTTGGTGTAAAAGTTAAGATAATAGAATTAGATTTTACATCAACAGAGGATATCGAAAAAAAAATTCTACTACAAAAAGAAATGTTATTAAATCTTGAAGGAGTAATGTTTCCAATTGGACTTATGTTTGAAAAAGATGATTTACGACTTGGTGATAAAGAAGTATCTAAAATTCTTTATGCAAACTATCTATCTATAGGATATACAATTGAAAATTTAAAACACTCATATTCGGATAAAAATTTTTTAATTGTGGGATTTGGATCTGTCTCAGGATTATTAGGCAGAAACTTAAATAATTATTATTCAGCGGCAAAAAGATCACTAGAGTCTCACTTTGAAAGTTTAACTTTCGATAATTCAAAAAATAAATTACGAATACACTTTTATACACTTGGGTATTTAGATACAAATTTAGCCTTCGGCAAAAAATTATCACTCCCCAAAGGCAATGTAGTTTCGTTGGCTAACATAGTTTATAAAAATAAAAATAAAAAAATAGTTAAGAAATACTTTCCTTTTTATTGGAGTATAATTGCTTTAATTTTAAAATTAACACCTCTAACAATTATCCTTAAATTTAAAAAACTACTTAAAAATTAATAATGAAGTTGAAAAAAAACTATAAAATATAGAAATATTAAAAATGAAAAATCTTTTAAATTTACCTTTAAATAAAGCTGTAATTCTTTTCTTTGTTATCGTTTTATTTTATTTGGTTGCTTTATCTTTTATTTTATAAATGGGCAATTGTAAGTAATAATATTCCTAGTAAAACTCTATAAATTACGAATATATTTAAACTAAATTTTTTAATAAATATAAGAAAATATTTTATTGTAATAAAAGAAAATATAAAAGAAAAAAAAATAGAAAGTAAGCTCAAAAACGTAAAACTAAAACTTTCCTCTTGTATTAAATTGTGTAATCCAAATAAAGAAACTGCACCTAAGGTAGGAATTGACAATAAGAAAGAAATTTTTGCTGAATCATATCTTTTAAAATTTAAAATTCTAGCAGTGGTTATTGTGATTCCTGATCGGCTCACACCGGGTATCAAAGATAATATTTGGCAAACTCCTATTATAATTGCTGATTTATAATTAAAGTCTTTATCTATATTTTTTTCTAAATGAAATCTGTCACTGATATACAATAAAATTCCAAAAATAATTGTTGTCCAACCTATAATTGTTAAATTTCGTAATTTATGTATTAAATTTGTTTCAACCAAAATTAAACCAACTAACATTACCGGGATAGAAGATATAAATATTTTTAAAAATAATTTTCTATTTTTTATAAGGTCAAAAATGTCTTTATTAAAATAAACAAGCACTCCAATAAATGATCCTACATGCAAACTAACATCTATAGTAAGGCTCTGATTTTTAAAATTTAAATACTCTGCGGCCAAGATTAGATGCGAGGAGGAACTTATGGGCAAGAATTCAGTAATTCCTTGTATTAATGATAAAATGAGTACTTCAATCACTGTAAAAAAATAAAATTAAAAGTTGTTAATTTATTGTTAATTTTAATGCATATCAGGTATGCAAAAAAAGACATTAATTTTTTAAGCTTTTTGTGATTTAGGTAACTAATACTGACCTTTAAAAACTATCATTATTTAAAAATATCACTATTTTAGCTTTTCAATGAAAAAAAAAATGCTTCAGTTTGTAGACTTAAAACAAGAAACACCAGAAAAAAGAGGTACGGATAAAAGGAAAGGTGATTTCAACGAAATTTACAAAGATTACATAACTAATAAAGCCACAGAACAGTCAAGTAGATGCTCGCAATGCGGGGTACCTTTCTGTCAAATACATTGTCCTTTAGAAAATAATATTCCAGATTGGTTAAAATTAACCGCAGAAGGAAGGTTAAAAGAAGCTTACGAAATTTCACAAAGCACAAACAATATGCCAGAAGTATGTGGAAGAATTTGCCCTCAAGATAGACTTTGTGAAGGAAATTGTGTCATTGAACAATCTGGGCATGGAACCGTAACAATTGGGTCAATTGAAAAATATATTTCAGACACTGCTTGGGAAAAAGGCTGGGTGAAACCAATTAAAATTAAAAAAGAGTTAAAACAATCGGTAGGTATAGTTGGTGCTGGACCAGCAGGAATGGCTTGTGCAGAAGAATTAAGAAAATCTGGTTATCAAGTAACAATTTATGACAGGTACGATAGACCTGGAGGTTTACTAATCTATGGAATACCAAACTTTAAATTAGAAAAATTCGTAGTTGAAAGAAGAACAAAGTTATTAAAAGAAAGTGGAATTAAATTTATTCAGAATTTTAACGTGGGTAAGGATAAAACTTTATACGAACTCAAAGAAGAGCACGATGCTATTTTGGTTGCTACAGGAGTTTACAAAGCCAGAGAGATAGATATTCCGGGACATAAATTAAAAAATATTTTCCCCGCTATGGAATTCTTAACAGCTTCAAATAAAAAAGGCTTGGGAGACAAAGTAAAATTATTTGATGATGGAACACTTAATGCCGAAGGTAAGAATGTTGTAGTTATCGGAGGAGGTGATACCGCTATGGACTGTGTTAGAACTTCAATTAGACAAAAAGCAAAATCAGTTAAATGCTTATATAGGCGCGATCGAGAAAATATGCCTGGTTCAGCAAGAGAAGTAGGTAACGCAATCGAAGAAGGAGTTGAATTTATATGGCTTACAAGCCCTAAAAGTTTTGTTGGAGAGAAAAAAATTAGCGCTGTCGAAGTTAATAAAATGAAATTAGGAGAACCAGACTCCTCTGGAAGAAGAAGACCAGAGGTAGATATCGGATCTGAATACAAAATTTCAGCTGATCTTGTAATTAAATCTTTAGGTTTTGATCCAGAGAATATACCAAAATTATTTAATGCTAAAGAATTAGCTATTTCTCAATGGGGAACAATTAAGATTGATTTAAAGTCTATGCAAACAAACCTAGATGGAGTTTTCGCAGCTGGAGATATTGTAAGAGGAGCCTCATTAGTTGTATGGGCTATTAGAGATGGAAGAGATGCGGCCACAGAAATTGAAAAATATTTACAATCAAAAGCTAACAATAAAATTGTAGTAGCAGCATAATTAAAATGAACAATTATAAAAAAAATAAAAAGATTTTAGAGGATAGTTATAATTATAAGCAAGACATGGAGCATGACGCGTGTGGGGTTGGGTTAATCGCATCAACAAATGGAAAAAAATCAAGAAGAATAGTCGAATATGGAATTAAAGCTTTAAAAGCTATTTGGCATAGAGGGGCAGTAGATGCTGACGGCAAATCGGGAGATGGAGCAGGAATTCAAATTGAAATAGCACCAGAATTTTTTAAAGAAAAAATTTTAGCAACAGGTCATTCTCCAGAAAGTGACAAAAGAATATGTGTTGGAATGATTTTTCTTCCAAGAACTGATTACTCAAAGCAAGAAAAATGTAGAGAAATAATCGAGTCTGCTTTACTAGAAGAAAATTATAATATTTATGGCTGGAGACAAGTGCCTATAAATTCAAGCGTACTGGGAAAAACAGCAGATCAGAATCGACCTGAAATTGCTCAGGTGATGTTTAAAAAAAATGAAAAACTTAAAACTAATGACCTTGAGAGAGATCTTTTTGAAACAAGAAAAAAAATTGAAAAAGTTGCAAGAGAAAACCAATTAGACGATCTCTACATATGTTCTTTTAGTTCCAGATCTATAGTTTATAAAGGTATGTTTTTAGCTGAAATGTTATCTGAGTTTTATCCAGATCTTAATGATAAAAAGTTGACATCGCGATTTGCCATATTTCATCAAAGATATTCGACAAATACATTTCCTAGTTGGGATTTAGCTCAACCCTTTAGAACATTAGCTCATAATGGAGAGATTAATACCGTTAAAGGAAACATTAATTGGATGAAAATTCATGAAGAAGACATGTCTAGTCCTCTATTTAAAAATGTTAAAGATCTAAAACCTGTAATAAGAAGCTCATCAGATTCAGGCGCTCTTGATAATGTTTTCGAGCTACTTACTCATTCAGGAAAATTAGCCCCACTAATAAAATTAATGATGATACCTGATGCGTGGTCTAAAAGAAGTAAAACAGTTCCTAAAAACCATCAGGATTTATTTAATTTTTTAAATAGCACTATAGAGCCTTGGGATGGACCAGCTGCAATATGTGCGACAGATGCTAAATGGGTTTTAGCATCATCTGATAGAAACGGACTTAGACCTCTAAGATATTCAATTACTTCTGACGATTTATTTTTTGCTGGTTCTGAGTCTGGAATGATAAAAATTCCTGAGGAAAATATTATAGAAAAAGGAAAACTTGGTCCTGGGCAAATAATCGCAATAGATTTGAAAGAAGGAAAATTATTTAAAGACAAAGAAATTAAAGATCTCTTAGCAAAAGATTATAAAAAGTATAGTAAGCAGATTATTGATCTTGATAAAAAAATATCTAGTGAAGATGAAAAACCAAATTTTACAAAAGATGATTTAAGGAAAAGACAATATTTATCTGGGTTAAGCATTGAAGATTTAGAATTAATTTTACATCCAATGGCAGAGGAGGGAAAAGAAGCGTCGGGCTCAATGGGAGACGATACGCCCGTTGCAGTTCTTTCAAGTCACTTCAGACCAGTTTCACATTACTTTAGACAAAACTTTAGTCAGGTTACCAATCCACCAATAGATTCTCTAAGAGAAAATAAAGTAATGAGTTTGAAAACAAGATTTGGAAATCTAGGAAATATTTTAGATTTTGATAATTTAACAGAGGAGAATATATATGTACTTGATAGCCCGATACTTACAAATTCTCAGTTTAAGAAATTTAAAAAATTTTTTTCTAAGAAAGTAAAAGCAATCGATTGTACATTTGATATTGGAAAATCTTTAAAAGATAGAATAGAAACTATTCGAGATGAGGCAGAAACTGCTGTTAGAGAAGGTATTTCCTCTCTAATTTTATCTGATAAAAATATTTCTGATCAAAAGGCTAGTATTCCAAGTATTTTAACAGTCGGAGCCGTTCATTCTCATTTAGTTAAACATGGCCTAAGAGGCTACTGTTCTTTAAATGTAGAATGTTCCGATGCATTAGACACCCATTCATTTGCAGTTTTAATAGGAGTAGGCGCAACTACCGTAAATCCTTACTTGGCAATAGATAGCATTTACCAAAGGTTTGAAAAAAAATTATTTGGTAAAGCTGACTTTGAAAGTTGTGTAGTTAAATTTAAGAAAGCAATAGATGCGGGGCTTTTAAAGATAATGTCTAAAATGGGAATTTCAGTAATAAGTTCTTATAGAGGAGGATGTAATTTTGAAGCTGTTGGTTTAAGCAGAGCTATAGTTTCTGATTATTTTTCAGGCATGTCTTCTAGGATTTCAGGCATAGGTATTGCTGGTATTGAAAAAAAGATTAAAGAACTTCATAAAAAGTTTAATACTAAAAATGTTTTTTCTTTACCGATTGGAGGTCTTTATAGATACAGAAAAAGTGGTGAAAACCATCAATACCAAGGTAAATTAATTCATTTACTACAAACTGCTGTAGGTAGTGGGTCCTATGAACAGTACAAAAAGTATTCAGCTGGGATACATAATTTACCACCTATCAATATTCGAGATTTAATAGAATTCAAGAATAAAAGAAAACCTATAGATATTAATGAGGTTGAACCTTTAGAAGAGATCTTAAAACGTTTTGGAAGTGGAAGCATGTCTCATGGTGCTTTATCGGCTGAAGCTCATGAAACTTTAGCAACTGGGATGAATAGAATTAAAGGTGCATCCTGTAGCGGAGAAGGAGGCGAAGATGCAAAAAGATTTAAAACTCTTCAAAATGGTGATAGCGCTAACTCAAGAGTAAAACAAATAGCGTCAGCCAGATTTGGAGTCACTGTAGATTATTTAAATAACGCAAATGAAATAGAAATCAAGATGGCTCAAGGAGCTAAACCGGGAGAGGGAGGTCAATTACCTGGTTTTAAAGTTACAAAAGAAATAGCAAGATTAAGACATTCTACACCAGGCGTTACATTGATTTCACCACCACCTCACCATGATATTTATTCTATCGAAGACTTGGCTCAATTAATTTATGATTTAAAACAAATTAATCCCAGTGCCAGAGTCGGAGTTAAATTAGTAGCATCTACTGGTATCGGAACTATTGCAGCTGGTGTAGCTAAAGCAAAGGCTGATATTATTTTAATTTCTGGTCATTCTGGCGGAACAGGAGCAAGTCCTCAAACAAGCATAAAATATGCTGGGATACCTTGGGAGATGGGGCTAACAGAGACAAACCAAATTCTTACTTTAAATAATCTTAGACATAACGTTACATTGAGAACTGATGGAGGATTAAAAACAGGAAGAGATGTTGTAATGGCTGCAATGATGGGAGCCGAAGAATATGGGATGGGCACTTCTTCTCTGGTTGCTATGGGGTGCATCATGGTCAGACAATGTCATTCTAACACTTGTCCAGTTGGAGTTTGTAGTCAGGATAAATCTTTAAGAGAAAAATTTACAGGTACTCCAGAAAAAGTTGTTAATTTATTTAAATTTGTTGCAACTGAAGTAAGGGAAATACTTGCTTCATTAGGATTTAAGTCAGTAAATGAAATTATCGGTAGAACAGATTTATTGTCTCAAGTAAATAAAGGAGCATCGAATCTCGATGATTTAGATCTCAATCCCTTACTAGTTCAAGCTGATCCGGGGGAAAACCCAAGATACTGCAAAGATCGACATATTAATAAAGTTCCAGATACTCTTGATGAAAAAATTTGGTCAAATATTAAGAAAACCTTAGACCCAAATAAAAAAGATAACTTCGAGCATGAAATTGAAAATACATCTAGATCTGTAGGAACTCGATTGTCTCATTATATTTACAAAGCATACGGTAATAACAAATTACCAGATGATACTATCAATATAAAACTAACAGGTTCAGCCGGACAGTCACTTGGAGCATTTTTGACTAAAGGTATTAAGCTGACAGTAGAAGGGGATTGCAACGATTATGTAGGCAAAGGATTATCTGGCGGAACTATTATTGTTTATCCTTCCCCAAAAAATAAACTTATTTCAAACGAAAACACAATTATAGGTAATACCGTTTTGTATGGAGCTACTTCAGGAAAATTATTTGCATCTGGTCAAGCAGGAGAAAGATTTGCCGTTAGAAATTCCGGTAGTTTGTCAGTTATTGAAGGTTGTGGTGCGCATGGATGTGAATATATGACTGGAGG
>Ga0233444_10006751_pt1 | contig 10177 bp, 9 predicted proteins | sample SI_124_October20_6_FD_182792 | JGI IMG/M metagenome (GOLD analysis project Ga0233444, IMG submission 182792) | Seawater microbial communities from Saanich Inlet, British Columbia, Canada - SI_124_October2016_10_MG | ecosystem: Environmental > Aquatic > Marine > Inlet | place: Canada: British...
TATTAGCTACTAATAAAACTGCTAGTGCAGTTAGTAATAGTTTTAAGATCCACTTCATGTCTTGTTTTTTTAAAAATCTAAAATTATGTGTTTATTGATTTTTTAATTTAAATAGTTGAAACTTATCTCTTTCTTTTTCAAAATTAAAAACATTAATATTTTCTGATTGATTTGGACTTCCCCAATGCTTATATATTGTTACTTTAAAAAAGGTGGGTTCCGGTTTTTTATTTCCAAAATAAGTTATATTTATTAGCCACTCTCCTTTACCTAAGTCATCAATAAAAAACTCTTTACTTGAATAGCCTATTTTTTTTTCGTTTTCTATTAACTCCTTATTTGAAATTAAATTATGTTCAAATACGAAAGATTGCTTACTTGGGTTTACAAACTCAAGATTAAATTCTGCTTCGGAGGTATTCCATTCAAAAACCAAACGAATGTCTTTTCTAAATTCGCTAATGGTGTTATTTGGTACAAATGATTCTTTAATTTCTGCTTGATTTTTTCGATTATAATAAAGCCATTCCATTTCATTAAAAAGCAATTTATTTATTTTTTGTTCACTTCCCGATTTTTGCTGAAGCATATAGCTCATATACATTCTCCAAGCTCTTTTAAATTTATTGTTTTTTATATAAGCATTAGCTAAATCACGATAAGATTGCGCATAATTAGGCCGCAATGTAAAAACCTTTTTATATATATTTTCAGCTTCCAGTTTCGCATTTAATTGATCTATTTGATAAGCAATTGCCTTTACAATTTCTGGATTTTTTTGATACTTAATTAGCAATTCATTTAAGATATTGATTGATATTTCTCGATCGTTGTAGTAACCATTAAATAGTCTAGCAATTTTTATTGATTCACTGTAGCTTTCTGTTTGAAATTTTATATTATTCTCATAATAATCTAATGCTTTTTGTTTATTGTTAAACCGTTTCAAAACAGCATTTTGATTACTATTCCACATTTTTTCTTCAGAAATAACAACAGCATCATTATTATAAATTATTTTATTGGTGTATTGTTCTGCTATGATTTTTTTTTGTTCAATATCATTAGTTAATGCACCATTTTTTGTAGTAATTACAATTACTCCTCCAGCGCCCATGCTTCCATAAAGATTTGTTGCTGCTAATGATTTGAGAATAAATATATTTTCAATAGAGGCAAAATTTATTGGAGGTTCGTCAGTAAAAATAACACCATCAACATCCCATAAAACAGCAGCATCATAAAAAATAGAAGTCTTGGTTCTAATAGCAAGTTTACCAGTACTGGGGTCTAATCTAACACCAGCTACCCTTCCATCGAGTGCCTCGGTTAGTGAAGCGTAAATCAAATCTATTTTATTTCCTCCAACATAAACAACAGAATACCCTGCTGCTTCTTGGTTTACTATACCTTTCGAAGTTGAAAAATTCTGTTTAGATTTATTATATTCACTCTCTTTATTCGTTGATTTAATAACTATTTCATCAAGATCATTAGCTTTAACAACCATTTCAATATTTAAAACACTAGTAATGTCTTCTATTAAAATAGTAATTGTTTCAAAACCAACATAGCTATAGGTTATAATGTCTCCAATATTAGCTTTAATTAGGTAATTTCCTTTTTCATCTGATTCCGTCCCTTGCTCATTATTATTCACAATGATATTAACATTGGGAAGTGCTACGCTTAAATACGTAACTTTTCCAGAAATATTTTTATATTTTTTTTTCTGAGCTGAAAGTGTGAAAACAGTACTTAGAAATAAACATATAATTGCAAGCTTTTTCATATTAATAATCATTGTTGAATCTGTCTTTGAAATATTAAAAATTTACATTTTTTATAAGAAAATTAACCTTCATTCTATATCGATATAAAATTCATTACTTTATTATAAAAATCTTTAGGATTTTCAGCATGTAACCAATGTCCAGCGTTTTTTATTGTTTGAATCTCTGAATTTGGAAACTGTTTTTTTATAATAAGCTCATCTACATTTTCAATATAATTAGAGTTTGCTCCTCTTAAAAATAAGGTTTCTTTGTGATATATGGATTTTTCTGAAAGTGCTTTGCCTACCTCTTCAATATTTTTAATCAGCACCGAAAGATTAATTCTAAGTGCTAATTCATCTGGATGTTTCCAAAACAAGTTTTTAGCTAAGAATAATCTTACTCCATCGTTTTTTATATACTCTGAAATAACTTCATTAGCTGTTTTTCTTGTCTTTACTACTGAAAAATCTAATGCTGAAAGGGCTTTTAAAATATCTTGATGATGCAACGGATATTGTTGTGGTCCAATGTCTGCTATTACTAATTTTGAAAGGCTCTCAGGGTATTTTATAGCATAGTTCATCGCTGTTTTTCCTCCCATAGAATGACCTAATAAAATAAAATCTTCTAATTTATAAAACTCGCAATATTTTTGTAAATCTTCTGCTAGTAAACTATAATTAAAGAATTTACTATGAAAACTTCTTCCATGATTACGTTGATCTACTAAATGAACTTGGTATCCTTGTTCTGAAAATCGCTTCCCTAAGGATTTCCAATTATCACCCATTCCTAAAAACCCGTGAAGAATTATAAATGGTTTCCCTTCTCCTAAAATATTAGAATGTAATAACATTAGCTCAATTTTCGCAAGTAACTATTAATTACATTATCCATGCCTAAATAAAGAGATTCACATATCAGTGCATGCCCAATAGATACTTCCAATAGATTTGGAATGTTTTCTTTAAAAAAAAGAATATTCTCTAATGACAAATCATGCCCAGCATTAATTCCCAAACCTAATTCATCAGCACTAATTGCAGATTGAATATAGGGTTCAATAGCTTTTTTATTCCCCAAGCTATATTGCAGAGCAAATTCTTCGGTGTAAAGTTCTATACGGTCTGCTCCAATATTAGCTGCTCCCTCAATCATAGCTAAATTAGGATCTATAAATATAGAAGTTCTTATAGCCTGTTTTTTACATTCAGAAATTATTTCAGACAAAAAACTTTTATGGGTAATAGTATCCCAACCTGCATTTGAAGTAATTGCATTAATTGCATCAGGAACTAATGTCACTTGAGTTGGTTTGACATCAAACACCATTTTTAAAAATGAATCTATAGGATTTCCTTCGATATTATACTCTGTGGAAATAACGGGTTTGATGTCATAAACATCTTGATATCTTATGTGTCTTTCGTCTGGCCGAGGATGTATAGTTATTCCTTCAGCACCAAATTTCTGAACATCTATGGCAGCTTGTAAAACACTTGGAGTATTACCCCCTCTTGCATTTCGTAAGGTTGCAATTTTATTAATATTGACGCTTAGTTTTGTCATGATTTAAATTTAGAATGGTAAAAATACAATTTGAACTATGCATTTAAAGCTATTTTTTAAGTAATTTGCAAAAAATAATATTTGTGAGTACACAGGAATACATAATTAACGACATCGCTCCTTTTAATATAGCTGCCAACATATTAGAGGTACAAGATATTTTCAACCAATTAACTTATTCTCATGTTCCAGTTAAGAATGATGGGATCTATATTGGTTGTATTTCTGAAAATGATGCACATTGTTTTGAAGGCACAAAGCAATTGAAAGATTACTTATTTTCTTTGGAAACATTTTTTGTAAGAGAAAAAACGAATTGGCTGGATATTTTGGAAGCATTTGCTTTAAACAATAGTAATATTATGCCCGTGTTAGGAAAAGACAATAGTTACATTGGCTATTATGAATTAAGTGATATTATGTCCTTATTTAATGATACTCCTTTTTTAAATGAAGCAGGTGGTATAATTGTAATTGAAAAAGAACAACGCGATTATTCTTTTAGTGAAATATGTCAAATAATAGAATCTAATAATGCTAAAATATTGGGCTTATTTATATCTAAAATCGAGGGAGATAGGGTTCAAGCTACTATTAAAATCGGTCATATTGGAATGAACGCAATCGTTCAAACTTTTAGACGTTATAATTATCTTGTCGTTTCTAATCACGAAGAAGATCGTTTTTTAGAAGACTTAAAAGACCGTTCTAACTATTTAGATAAATACCTTAACATATAAACTCCTATAACGAGCTTGTTAATTTTTTTTAACTCAAGTAAAGAACTAATAGCGTTTCTGTATTGAACCAATCGATAAAAATAATAATTATAGAAAAATGAAAATAGGTATCTACGGGCAGTTTTATCATAAAGATTCTGAAATCTATATTCAGTACATCTTAGATGCACTTCAAAGTAAAAATGTTGAAATTGTTGTAGAAGAAGCATTTTTAAAAAACATTAATAAAAACAAAGATATTTCAAAGAATTATTCTAAAATTTTTTCTTTTAAAGAAATAGATGCTAGTTATAATTTTTTTTTAAGCATTGGAGGTGATGGTACTTTATTAAAGTCGATTACTTATGTTAAAGATTTAGGAATCCCAATAATTGGAATTAATACTGGAAGACTTGGCTTTTTAGCAACCATACAAAAAGAAGAAATTACAGATAGTTTATATCAAATTTTAAGTGGGGATTATTTTATTTCGGAAAGAAGTTTACTTTCAATTTCTACCAATCCAAAAAACGAAAAGATTTCACCATTAAACTTTGCTTTAAATGAAATAGCTGTCAATAGAAAAAACACAACTTCTATGATTAAAGTAGAAACTTTAGTCAATGGCAAGCATTTAACTTCTTATTGGTCTGATGGGCTTATTATTTCAACCCCTACAGGATCTACCGGTTATTCTTTAAGTTGCGGAGGACCCGTTATAGATCCTAGCACTAACAGTATGGTTATTACTCCTATTGCTCCTCATAATCTTAACGCTAGGCCCTTGGTTGTTCCTGATAATTGCACCATACAATTAAAGGTTTCGGGTCGTGGAAAATCACATTTAGTTTCTTTAGATTCTAGGATTGCTACTTTAAAAAATAACACAATTATTACCATTAAAAAGGCATCATTTCATATAAAACTTGTCCAACTTTCACAAGACAGTTTTATAAAAACTCTTCGAAAAAAATTATTGTGGGGGGAAGACAAACGGAATTAAACAATAAATCGTTTTAATTAATGTTATGAACAGAGACTGTTTAAAAGATTGTTCTTAGATGCAAAGTTTATTATTATATTTACCAACTTTTAACTTTATGAAGTTAGTTATATTTTTAGCATTATTTACTCCTTTTCTAATGCAATCTCAAACCTATGAGGTTGGAGGCTATTTGGGAATGGCTAATTATATTGGAGATGTTGGAAAAACAACATATATATCACCTAAAACACCAGTTTTCGGTGGTCTTTTTAAATGGAATAGAAGCCCAAGACATTCATTTAGAGGAACTATTTTATTTGGACAAATTAAAGGTGACGATAATGATGCCAATGATGCTAGACGCAAAGAACGTGGTTATAAATTTGAAAACAGCCTTGTTGAATTATCCGTTGGTTTAGAATATACGTTCTGGGATTTTAATATGTACAGCGGAAAACCAGCTCATACGCCCTATCTTTTTACTGGATTAACCTATTTTAATTATAATTCTCTCGTTAAAAGAAGTGACAATATTATTGTTGAAGATGGAAAAACAGGATCTGGAGCCATACCCATGATAATTGGATACAAAGCAACTTTGGGAACAAAATTTGTAATTGCAGCAGAAATTGGAGCTCGTTATACGTTTACAGATAACCTAGACGGTAGCAATCCAAATAAAGTTAGAGAAAATCAAGATAATCTGAGTTTTGGTAATATAAATAACAACGATTGGTATGTGTTTAGTGGAATAACTTTATCTTACACATTCGGAAGAAAACCTTGTTATTGTAATTTCTAAATGAGCCTATTAAAACAAATAAACCCTAGCAACTTACCAAACCATATAGCGATAATTATGGATGGCAATGGGAGATGGGCTAAAAAAAAGGGATTACTAAGAAGCTTAGGACATCAAGGTGGCGCAAAAACTGTTAGAGAGATTGTGGAGGTTTGTACGGAAATTAATATTAAATTTCTAACACTTTATGCCTTTTCGACCGAAAACTGGAATCGTCCAAAACTTGAGGTTGAATTATTGATGAAACTTTTAATATCTTCCTTAAAAAAAGAACTTAATACCCTTCAAAAAAACAACATTAAACTTGCCACTATTGGCGATATAAACTCGTTGCCTACCAAGGTTTCTGCTGAACTTATTGACGTTGTAGAAAAAACAAAGAACAATACGAGACTCACTTTAACCCTTGCTTTAAGTTATAGCTCTAGAGAAGAATTAATAAAAACTATTAAAGAGATTAGTCTTAAAGTTAAAAATAACCTAATTTCGCCCGAAAATATTGATGAATCGGTAATTAATAATCATCTTTACACTTGTGATTTACCAGATGTAGATTTATTAATACGGACCAGTGGTGAACAACGTATCAGTAATTTTTTACTTTGGCAAATTGCTTATGCCGAACTGTATTTTACAGATATACTTTGGCCTGATTTCAATAAAGAAAACCTTTTTGAGGCAATATTAAATTATCAAAACAGAGAACGAAGATTTGGAAAGACAAGTGAACAACTTAAATAACACTCCACTATTAAATAACTACAAAAAGATTTATTGTATTCTACTATTTACAATACTATCGGTTTTTTCTCTTTCCGCTCAGCAATTGCCGCTACAAGGAAATAAAAAGTATACTATTAGATCATTAAGTGTTTCAGGAGAACAAAGTTTTAATGAAAAAACAGTAATTGCTTTTACAGGACTAAAAGTAGGAGATCGCATTTTTATCCCAGGTGAAAAACTTAGTGAAATAACTAAAAAACTTTGGGAACAAGGTCTTTTTAGTGATATTGCATTTTATGTAACTAACATTGTTGAAGATGAAGTTGATTTAGAACTTCATATAGTTGAACTTCCAAAAATTAAGAGTGTAACAATTGTTGGTGTTAAAAAAGTACAACAAAAAGAAATAATTAAGGATAATAATTTAAAACCTGGAATAAAAATCACTAAAAACCTTATTGCCACTACAAAAAACTATATCAAAAATAAATATAGAGATGATGGTTATTTTTATACGGAAGTTGATATTACTTCAGTTCCTTATGCAGATTCCTTGGGAATTGAGTTTTCTAGACATCTTACCATTAATATCAATAGAAACAAAAAAGTTAAAATATCGTCTATTGAAATAGCGGGAAATAAAGAAATGCCGAGCAGTAAATTAAAAGCTGCAATGAAAGATACCAAAGAAAAATCATTCTTTCGCATTTGGAAAAGATCAAAGTTTACTGAATCCGGTTATGATACCGATAAAGAATTGATGTTGACAAAATTTAGGTCTAATGGTTTTAGAGATGCTAGAATCATCAATGATTCAATAATCAAAAGAGATGATAAGGATATTGTTCTAAAAATAAATATTGAAGAGGGTAAAAAATATTATTTTGGTGATATTAATTTTATAGGAAATAGTGTGTATACCAATTCACAATTAAAAAGAGTTTTAGGCATATCTGAAGGCAATGTATATAATGGAGTCTTACTCCAAGAACGCATTGAAGATGTAACAGATCCAGAAGCAAATGACCTTACAAATTTATATCAGAATAACGGATATCTCTTTTCAAGAATAAACCCAGTTGAAGTTGCCGTAAGAAATGATACAATCGATTTTGAAATAAGAATTATTGAAGGTAAAATTGCTTATTTTGATCATATTACAGTAGTAGGTAATGACAAAACAAATGATCACGTAATTTATAGAGAAATTAGAACTCGACCTGGACAAAAATATAGCAAACGAAATGTTGTTAGAACCATAAGAGAATTAGGACAGTTAGGTTATTTTGATGCAGAACAGATTAGCCCCAATTTTAATAATGTAGATCCAAACAATGGTACATTAGACATGGAGTATTCTGTTGTTGAAAAAGGATCTAGTCAAATAGAATTGCAAGGTGGTTATGGTGGAGGTGGATTTGTTGGAACTTTAGGTTTATCATTTAATAATTTTTCCGTTCGAAATATTTTTAATAAAGATGCGTATCATCCATTACCGATGGGAGATGGGCAAAAACTTTCAATAAGAGCTCAAGCAAGTACTTTTTATCAAACCTATAGTTTGTCACTAGTAGAACCTTGGCTAGGAGGTAAAAAACCAATACAATTAAGCACTTCATTTTCTCATACAATTCAATACTTTTATGATTATAGAACTAGAGATGTTGATAAATCTCGTCGTTTTTTAATAACTGGTGGAGCTGTAGGTTTGGCAAAAAGATTAAAGTGGCCAGATGATTACTTTACACTTTCTCATTCCATAAGTTATCAACACTATAATTTAAAAAACTACAATACAGGTTTGTTTACATTTGGGGACGGAGAATCTAATAATTTAGCATACACTATTGGAATAAGCAGAAATAATACTGCGACAAATCCAATTTTTCCTATGTCAGGATCAGAATTTAGTGTTACTGCAAAAGTAACTTTACCGTATTCTGCATTTAGCAGTACAGATTGGGAATCCTTAGATAATGAAAGAAGTGAACTGGAAGAAGTTGGCCCTACAGATCCTGATTATGTAGATGCTACTGCAAGAATTTCAGAAATTGATCAAGAAAAATTTAAGTGGTTGGAATACTACAAAATAAAATTTAAGGGAACTTGGTACACAAAGCTAGTAGGAAAGATGGTATTACGCCCAAGTGCTGAGTTTGGATTTTTAGGAGCGTACAATCAAGATAGAGGAGTTGTACCCTTTGAGCGTTTCTTTTTAGGAGGTGATGGATTAGGATCCTACAGTTTAGATGGTCGTGAAGTAATAGCACTAAGAGGCTATCCTAATCAATCTTTATCTCCTATAGATGGAAATGCTATTTATAATAAGTTTTCTTTAGAACTGCGTTACCCAATAACTTTAAAACAATTAGCATCAATCTACGCATTAACCTTTGTAGAAGCTGGTGCTGCCTACGATAATTTTAGGAGTTATAATCCTTTTCAATTAAAAAGGTCTGCTGGTTTAGGATTGCGTATATTTATGCCTGCATTTGGGTTATTAGGAATTGATTTTGGTTACGGATTTGATCCTGTACTCGGAGGCATTCAACCTAATGGATGGGAAACACACTTTATAATTGGACAACAATTTTAAAAATGGCACGGTTTTTTCTTAACATACAACTAACAACTATGAAGACAAAAAAGTTATTATTTATTACTCTTACTCTTTTGTGTTTTTCTTTTGTAGCAAACGCACAAAGAGGAGTTCGAATTGGATATATTGATATGGAATATATTCTTGAAAATATTCCTGAATATAAAGAAGCATCTACCCAATTAAATGGGAAAGTTCAGCGATGGAAAAAAGATATAGAAAAGAAAAATGATCAAGTTGAGCTTTTAAAAATTAATTTAAGTACTGAAAGAGTTTTGCTTACTAATGAGTTAATTGAAGAAAGAGAAGAAGATATTAAAGTTTTAGAAGATGAAATGTTAAAATACCAACAAGATCGTTTTGGTCCTAATGGTGATTTATACATTCAAAGACGTCAATTAGTTCAGCCCATCCAGGATCAGGTTTTTAATATTGTTCAGGAAATAGCAGAGAACAAAAAATATGATTTTATTTTTGACAAATCAGCAGATATTGTGATGCTTTTCTCGGCTGATAGGCACGATATAAGTGATATTGTTTTACGTAGTATTAACCGAAGCGCAAAAAGAGAAGAAGTTAGCTCCAAAAGAGATAAAAAAGAAGTAGAACGCAAAGAAGATCTATCTTTAGAAGAAGATAATGCTATTTCAGAAAGAGAACAAGCTGTAGAAGAGAAGAAAGATGCTCGTGAAAAAGAAATGGAAGAACGAAAAAAAGTTCGTGATTCTATTCGTTTGGTTAGAAAAGCTGAATATGATGCAAGAAAACAAAAATTATTAGACGAGAGACAGCGAAAAAAAGATTCAATTTTAGAGGTTAGAGCAAACAGAAATAATACAAATCCAACTAACAACGAAGAGGAAAATCAAGGGGAAGAAGGTAATGGGAATAATTAAAATGAGTTTAAAAAAAGATAATCAATAATTAATAATTAAATTTTAATACAATTACAATGAAAAAAATGAAATCATTATTTGTGGCAATTATGCTTTTTGTCGGAGC
>Ga0233444_10006755_pt1 | contig 10167 bp, 8 predicted proteins | sample SI_124_October20_6_FD_182792 | JGI IMG/M metagenome (GOLD analysis project Ga0233444, IMG submission 182792) | Seawater microbial communities from Saanich Inlet, British Columbia, Canada - SI_124_October2016_10_MG | ecosystem: Environmental > Aquatic > Marine > Inlet | place: Canada: British...
AATGGGCAAAAGTAAATCCTTTTGAGCTGTTAAATAAAACTTTTGGGGGAAGTGGTTATGATGTTGCTATTGCTCAAGTCCAAAAAGCAATTCTATATTCTCGAAATCAAAACCACCCTATAATTGAAGGCATAGATTTCAATCCTCCTTTTATCAATCAATTATATTTTGTTCATCTCAATCAAAAACAAGACAGTCATAAAGAAGTTGTTGCTTATAACAAACGCCCTAAACCCTCTCAAAAGTTGATAGAACAAATGAATCATCTTACCGCAGATTTATCATCAGAAACTTCATTAACCTTATTTGAAGAACTTTTGATAAAACACGAAAAATTAGTTGGGAATCTAATTGGAAAACAACCGATTCAGGAACGATTATTTCCTGACTTTGAGGGACAAATAAAAAGTTTAGGAGCTTGGGGAGGAGATTTTATTCTTAGCACCGGTAAGTCGTCTCCTACTTATTTTAAAGAAAAAGGATATCCTCTTATTCTTCCTTATTCTAAAGTAATTGCTTCATAGAATAATATATTGAAGGCTGATTAATGAATTTTGAGCCACAAAAAAACCTCTGTTTTACAGAGGTTTTTTTATAGATATTATTTTCTTAATAATACAGGGAACGGTTATCCTCAATGGTAGCTGAGGATTCTAAAGCTTGAATTACTAAACTTCCTACTTTTTCACGCTCTTGTTGTGCTAAGTTACTTGCATAAAGACTATAATCCTCTAAATCTTGAACAATATTTTTTGAGGTTACTTGAAGCATATACATTCCATTATTCCCAGTTATCAGTCCAGAAGTTGAATCAACATCCAATGCAAATGCAGCTCCAACTACATAGGGTTCATTTCCTGCTCCTACCAAAGTAGCACTTTTTTGGTTTACTGCAAATGCAGAAACAACTTCAAGACTATTACTTGCAGCTAAATCCTCAAGAGATTTATTTTCGCTATTTGCTTTAATAATCATCGTCGCTTTTTTCTTGTTTTTTAAAATTTTAGTCACTTCCAAACGAGCATCATCAACATCAGACAGCCCTTTCTCTTTTATCTTAGTAAGTTTCACTATGGCGTATCCTCCATAAGAGAGATTGAAACGCTTAATAGCACCAATTTCAGCATCGGCTCCAAAGGCCCACTGAACTATTTGACGTTGCTCAGGTAAACCCGGCAGATTTTCATCAAGAGCATCAATTGATTTTACTGTTCTCAAATTATAATTTTTCTTTTCTGCTAAAACTGCAAATTCTTCTTTTGCAGAACCCATTTCAAATTGAGTAGCCTTTTTGAATATCTCATTGGATGTGTTTTCAGAGGGAACAATTTTTTGGGTGACATCAGCCAAAAGAACTAAATCTTGCTTGTCAGTAATTTTAACTACATGGAAACCAAATTCTGTTTCTACTAGCCCTACAGCTCCAACTCGAGACCTATCTGCGAACTTGAATAACTCCTCTGTAATTCCCCCTTCTTGAAAAAATCCCAAATCTCCTGCAGAACTTTTGGAAGGTCCATCAGAAAATTGATTGGCAAGAGGCTCCAATTGACTTTTATTTTTTCGAACTCTTCTAAGATAGGATTTTGCTAACTTTTTTGCTTCATCTTTAGTTCGAGTAATAGATGGTTGTGCACCTGTAGCTCCTTCAAATGACACAAGAATATGACTCGCACGAATGGATCCATTCTTCTTGCGGTCTAATAAACGTGAAATTTTGTATGAGTCAATATCTTTGTACGGACCAAAAACCTCTCCTCTTTTTAAGTTGTATAATATTTCGGAAAACTCTCTTGCTAACCTTCTTTTTGGGATGTAAACGGAATCAAATCCACTTTCAGAATATTTTTCGACAAAATCTCTAGGGTTTGAAACGGATTTAAGCCCTTGAATGGTATCAGTAAGTTTGGATACTTCATTGTATTCAATTCGATCATCAATCAAAGAGGTTAATGTGTTTCTAATAATTGTTTGATCTTCCTCTGTAGCGGTTTCTAAAAAAGAAACATACTCAATTGCTCGTGATGCTTTAGATTCGTATGCAGAAGCATTATTTTTAATATATGATTTAATTTCAGTATCCGTAATGTTGACAAGGCTATCGTTAATACTCGAAAATGGTATTTTTGCATAGTTCAAATCAACATTGTCGTTTTCTAAATGGTATAATGTTTGAGCTTCTTTATTGGTAATTCCGGTACTTGATTTAATCAAGTCAAAGTAAATCGATTCTCTAGCAGAAGAAATGATACTAGCTTCCTGGGATTTCCATTGCTCGTATGCCTGAGGATTTTGCTCTCTCATTAGTAAAATAAAATCTGCAAATAACCCAAAATCAAAAAAACCAGCTTCATTAATAAAACGAGGGTCTTTGATTATAGATTCTGTTGAAGAAACTACTTGTTCTATTTGTTCTTTACCGGCATCAATTCCAAGAGTATTCAATTCTGCTTCAAAAAGAGTGGATTTAACAAACTGATTCCAAACCACATTTACAGATTGAATAGTCGAATATCCATACTGACGTTCCGTTTGATCGACAAGATATCTAAAGTTTTCAATTTTAATTTCCTCATCGTTTATTATTCCAATAGGTTCAGATGGACCAGTGTCACCTACTCCATTTCCGAACACTCCAGAAATAATAAAAGCAAATAATGCAAGTCCTATGATAAGAATTAGAAAGAACGATTTTTGTCTGATTTTACCTAATATGGCCATCGTATGGGTATTTAAATTTTTATTATCTGCGAAAATACAATATCCTTAGCAATAATAAAAGGGAATAATGCACCTTCTATTGAGTTCAAGCTTTGTATTTAAGATTCTTTTATTGAGAGATGGATTCGTTCGATCTTAGTGGACGATACCGCAAGTATTTTAAATTCGTATTGATCCAAAGCGAAAACATCACCTTGTTGAGGAATTTCTTCAGTAAAATGTACAACTAAACCTCCAAGGGTTTCATAAAACTCTTCCTCAGGCAAAGAAAAACCATAGGTCGCATTCAAATAATCTACTTCCAATCGAGCAGAAAATTCATATTTATTATCGTTGATTTTTAATTCATAATGATCTACAAGGTCATGTTCATCCTCTATCTCACCAAACAATTCCTCCACAATATCCTCAACGGTAATAATTCCGGATGTTCCTCCATATTCATCTAAAACAACTGCCAGGCTTTTTCTCTTTCGAGTCAATCGATTGAGTACGTCATTTATAGGAAGTGGTTCGTGAATGAATTCAACAGGCAAAAGAATACTTCGAATAGACTTGGGTTTTTTCAATAACTCAAAAGTGTGAACGTAGCCCAAAATATCATCAACTGAATTTTGATATACGGGTATTTTAGAAAATCCCGTTGCCATAAATATTTCTTTAAGTTCTTGGATGTTTTTATCAATATCTACGGCAACTAATTCCGCTCTAGGTACCATTACCTCTCTGGCTTTCAAATCAGAAAATTCTAGGGCGTTTTGAAAAATTTGAATTTCAGAATCTAACTCTTCTTTGTCAGAAACCGACTCTACTTGCTTTTCAATATAATCACCTAATTCACCTTTCGAAAAAGAAATTTCGGCAACCTCAGCTGATGTTTTAAAGAATATTATGAGTACTAAGTCTGTTATTTTAATGATAAAGAAAATGATGGGAGCAAACAAATAATAAAAAAAAGCCGCTGGTATGATAAAAAGCTTAATCAACTTATTGGCATAAAGTTGAAAAAATACTTTGGGAATAAACTCAGCCGTTATTAGTATAATGATTGTAGAAATCAGTGTCTGATAAAAAAGGATACTAATCGGTAAATTACTTGTATTAACTTCTGGAAAAAAAAGACTTATAATTCTATTTCCCATAAAAATCCCATAAACTACTAAAGATATATTATTACCGACCAACATCGCAGCAATAAATTTTGAAGGAGTTTCAGTAATTCGAGTAAGCGTTTTAGCAACAATATTATCTTGATTTTTTTCTATCTCAAGAAATATTCTGTCGGATGAAATAAATGCAATTTCTAAGCCAGAGAAAAAGGCCGAAAGCGCTAAACAAATAATGATTACTATGTCCGTTGCAATCATCTAAGACTTTCTATTTTTAAATTTCTTTCTATACTTTCTTCGAAAAAAAAACATAAAAATCGAAAGTGCAGCAAACCCAATAAACAAATAGGCTTTATCACGTTGAATATCCCAAAGTGTTATTACTTCAATAAGTGAGATTGCTGCAATGACAACATATAGGAATTCTGATATTTTATAAAACTTCATTTGGCATTTAAATTAATTTGACTCTGTAGTTTGCTCTTCTTGCTGAACAGCAACTGTACCCGTTAGTTTACCCGTCTGAAATTTAGTGAATTCTTTGTTGGTATCCAATCGGCTTGAAAGAACATTGTATTCGGGTCCAACGAATCGAAATTCTTTTTCAGTGAAAATCCAATCATTATTAGCATCCCAATAAAGTTGTTCGGTATTCAACACTGATCCATCACTTGAGGTAAGGCTTACATTTCCAACTAAGTCAATAATTGAAGTAGCGTTGTAGAGTGTTCCAAAATCCGCTAGTACAATGTTTTCATTCATTAACTCATCAAAAAAAGTAACCTTAAGACCTTCTGGAAATTCAGAATGTTGTAGAGATAGATTTGAATAATCCAGATAAACGGGAGTTTCTAATATGGCCCTGATTCGTGTGGAGTCTGTATATAACATTCTAATGTTATAGCCCATTCCAACTGGTTCTTCTTTTTGATAAGCTTGATTTTCTGTTTTATTTGTTGATAAATCACAGGAACAAAAAAGGGTTGTCGTAAAAACAACAACCCATAGCTTATATTTGAAAATTTTTAAAAGCATTTAAAGTTTTGGTACCGTAACACTTCCATTAATCCAACAATCAAATTTGATTATAACTCCTTCATTTCCTTCCGTAAATATATCGGTTTTGGATGGAGCTCTACCTTCATAGCTTTTGGCTGCCTTATTAGCATTTTTCTTTAAAGAAGCATCAACTCGGGCAGCTCTTCGGGCAGTTTTAGCTGCTAGCCAGTATACAGCTCTTTTCTCGAACTGAGTGTTTCCACAATCGTTTGCGGAACTTGCATACAAGCTCGCAATCATCAGGTGCGCTTTACCCAATGATGGTTGATATCTTAAAGCTTTGTTCGCATACTTTCTGGCAGTAGATTTTCGTCCTCTAGATTTAAACTCCAACGCAATTTTGTATAAAGTTTTTGCTTTTTTGTAAGGATCAGTTTCTAAAGCAATTGATTCTTCGTAATACTTCAACGCTTCATTGTTATTACCTTTTTTATCGTTCAAGATTCCAAGGTAATACGCAGAATTTGCTGACGGTTCTAAAGCATGGAGTGCTTCAACAATTGTTACAAATAAGGGGTCATCTGAACATTCTTTGTTTTTCATTCGACCAGCGGCTCTGTTTAACCAAACTGCGTCTCCTTTATTTTCTTCAAAATTACGTTGATAAAGCGGTATCAAATTCTCACAAGTAGATTCTTTTGAAATGATAGCATCTAAATTTGATACAAAAATTCCAATAGCTCTTGAATTGGTGTCATATACTTTTTTGCGCTTCAAGTCTTTGGTTGTAAGAGGTATTCCGTTTTCCTCTTTCTTCAAAAGTACATCTAACTTTTTTGCAAGTTTAACTCTCTCAAATTCAAATTTCTCAGAAACTTCCTCGTATTTATTGAATAATTTTTCTGGGGTAAAATCTGTAGAACCTTCCTTATGTAAGTTAAGCATGGTTTTGAAATAATTATAAAGACCTTTTGGATTTGTGAAACTAGTTATATCCTGAGTAAAAGCGTGATCAAAAGTTGCATAAATTTCAGCTGGAGTACCTAAGTTATTATCAATCATTGTTTGCGCTTTACTAGACAAAATACTTCCAATTCTGCTCTTACCTTTTTTGGTGGGAAAATATTGAATCCACTGATCGTATAATTTCATCAAGTCTTGAGCTTCAGTTTGTTTTGCTTCACCTTCTGCTTTTTTCAATCTACTCTTAAGTATCCTTTCTCCATAAGTATAAATTGCAACATTTAAAGATGGACATTCATTTCGAACAGCCATCCAGGGTTCATAAGCAGCCTCATAGTTTTTGACTTTAGCTGACTCAGCAAAAATGGATAAATTTTGGTTGCAATTTTCATTAGATTGGGCATGTGTATTGCTCGTGCAAACAATAAATGTAAAAATTAAGAAATTTGTTAAAGTTCTCATTAGTGAAATTAATTATATTTTCTTTTAATAAACCAGATATCATTTAGTGATAATCCGATGATTAGATTCCAATAGCTCTCGTCAATTAAACCGTTTTCTCGACTACCTCGTTTACCAAATTCAGCACCTATATTGGCATTTGAATATCCTGCCATAGGCAAACTTACACCAAAAGATATGCCAGTTTCTTTTAAGGGTTGATTATTGAATAAAATTCCGGTGTGAGTTAAACGGAATCCAACTCTGTAAACAATTCGTTTCCAATAACTCGTTATCGAAGAATAATCGGGGAGATAAAACCCCCCAACAGAGAATTGTGTTGCATTAGCATAAACTATGTTGTCAAGTTTTATAAACTCATTGATGTAATCGGCAGAATTACGTTGGCTGTATTGTAAACCCAGAAACCACTTTTTGTCTTTAGTTAATCCCAATCCAAATGAATATTGATTCCCCATTGATATTTTGGTTTCCAATAAACCATCTTGTGCCAAATCTACATTTTCAAAGTCTCCAAGGTTTTGAGTCGATATGGATTGAGTGAAAAACACACTCTCATTTGACGAAGTCAATGTATTGTCTGGAACATAGTTAAACATTGCGTTTAAATTTAACTTATCTTTAATAGGTAAAGTTAACTGTGTTGAAAAACGATAGTTAAAGCCTACAAAAGATGATGATTTAGTGAAGAAAGTTCCGTAGTCAATGTTTTCTTCCTGACGAGAAGATTCATTTGTTATTTTTCCAAAATTATAATTGACACTTACTCCAAGGTTTAAAAATCTAAACAACTTAAAACCCACGGTAAAGAAGGTTTGATTCAACCCTCCATAGCCTTCATTTTTATTGATTACATTGTTGATGTCATCATCTTCTTCTATGGATTGTAATCGATATCCTACAGAAGTAGCAGGTAGAATTCCAAAACCAAAAGTAAATCTCTTGGTAGGAATAGCAACAACTAAATAATCAATTGAAGCAGAAGTTACATCTTCTTCTGCGACGGTAGATGATAATCTTGTTTCTTTATAATTCAAACCCATGCCATAGGTAACTAGTTTAAGGTCACCAAAACTGGCTGGATTATTCAAGTTAGCATGCAATGAATCAGAATAAATATCGAGACCTCCCATAAGCCTGTTAATGGCATTTCCTTTGAACGCAACATCCCCTATACCTCCAATTGAATATGGAGAAGATGTGTTTGATTGGGCAAAAATCAATTTAGATCCAACAAGCAGAATAATGAGGTATAAATATTTCAATTTTATTATTTGTTAAATTCTAAGATGTAGTCCAAGCCTTCTACCAAAAAATTCGGATGGGCAAAGATGGGGTTTTTTAATCGTTTTGACAACTGCTCACAGTCTCCACCTGTTAAAATTATTGTTAAATCTGTGTATTTTTCTCTAAAATGATCTATTTGACCCTGTATTTCATAAAATAAGCCTTGAAAAACTCCAACTTGAATTGAACTTTGTGTATCCTTTCCAAAACTACTTTCAATGCTATTATGCTCTATTAGTGGCAATTTACCAGTAAATTCTTTTAAACTTTTGTAACGCATTTTATATCCAGGAGAAATAATTCCTCCCTCATAAACATTTTCTTGGGTTAGCAGATCATAGGTAATACAGCTGCCAACATCGACAACCAAAACGTTTTGCTTGTGATATAATTTTGAAGCCGCTCCCATTAACCCAAGTCGGTCCGGTCCCAAAGTTTCAAGTGATTCATAATTTATTTTGAAAGGAAACTTCCAAGAACTATCCAAAATATAAATTTCTTTAGAATCAAAAATTGAATTTAAAAAACTCCAATCAATTCCACGAACATCAGATACCAGAATCGATTCTACTCTAGGATAATTTTCTAAAACACTCTTAAATTCTTCAAAAACGGGTTCAATTAACTTTGTTACGATGAACTTTCTGTCTTCAAAAAAAGCAAGCTTTACATTGGTGTTGCCTGCATCGATTATCAAATTCATATTTGAAATTTGTTTGTGCTAAAATAAACATTATGAAATTTAGTTAAAATGTTTTGCGGAAAATTAAAAAGGACGTTATATTTGCAGCCACCAAACTGGTACCTTAGCTCAGTTGGTAGAGCAAAGGACTGAAAATCCTTGTGTCCCTGGTTCGATTCCTGGAGGTACCACTTTAACCCTTTAAACTCTTATGTTTAGAGGGTTTTTTGTTTTCTAATCCTACTATAATTAAAATTTGCTGATTCTTTTCAGATACAAACTTCTTTAAACTATTCTTTAAAATCAATCATTGAATCCGAGGGAGGTTTTTCAAGAAATTGATCCTCAAGTTGCTCAACATTTCTAAGTTTAGAAAGCATCATTCTAGATCGAGTTGTTACCAGAGTCTCGATTTCATTATTGGCTTCATTCAATTTTTTCTGAGCTTTTTCTAGGACCCCACCAAAAGTTGTAAATTCTTTCTTCACTGCCGAAAGGACATTCCAAACTTCACTACTTCTTTTCTGAATGGCAAGGGTTTTAAAGCCCATTTGAAGACTGTTGAGCATAGCGGCTAAAGTTGTCGGACCAGTGATTACAATCTTGTACTCTCGTTGCAATAAAGTCACCAAATCAGGTTGACGAACAACCTCTGCAAATAAACCCTCAATGGGTAAAAACATGATTCCAAAATCTGTGGTATTAGGAGGATCTATGTATTTAGTAGAAATGTCTTTAGCAAATCTTTTAATTGATGCTACAAGTGCTTTTATGGATGCCTCTATTGCATTAGTATCACCAGCATCGTAAGCAGTTTGCAAGCGAATATAATCCTCTTGAGGAAACTTTGCGTCTATCGGAAGATATACTCCAGAATCATTAATGTCTTTCCCTGGAAGTTTAATTGCAAATTCAACTAAAGCGTCAGATCCTTTCTTTGTTTTAACATTTGAATCGTATTGCTCAGGAGACAAAATTTGATCTAGAATATTCCCCAATTGTATTTCTCCTAAAATACCTCTTGTTTTTACATTACTCAATACTTTTTTCAAATCTCCAACTCCCGAGGCCAGTTGCTGCATTTCTCCGAGTCCTTTTTGAACTTTTAATAACTGTTGAGTTACAATTTCAAAGGATTTACCTAAACGTTCCTCTAGAGTTTTATGAAGCTTTTCATCAACAGTTTCTCTCATTTTTTCCAGTTTCAACTCCGTAGTTTTCACGAGTTCATCTTGTCTCAATTTCATCTGATCAAACTTTTGGCGTTGCATCTCATTAAATTCTTTGACATTTTTAGAAAAAACTTCCTGAAATTCTTTAAGATTAAGCTTCAGTTCTCTCCTATTTTCTTTTGCATTTGCATTTAGCGACTCATTTAGAAAAGCTAACTTTTGTTCCATTTTTTCAGTCAAACGCTCTAATCCTTGGGTAAGTTCTTGGCGGTTTTCTTTTAAATTTTTTGAAAGTTCTTCTCTGTTTTGTTGAAACTCTGTACGAATACTTTTTTGGATTAAATCATTTAAATCAGAATCAACCCGATCTGGTGGTTTTTTTAGGATTAAATAAATTACTCCCAAAAGCGAAACAAATGAAACTACTGTGGAAAAAATTAGCATGAGAAAATTTTAATTAAAATTAGTGATTTATTTGTAGAGACTACAGAATGCTAAAACTAGTTATCAACTAAAAATAGAAAGAAAATCAAAATAAAAAAGCCCTCCAAATTATTGGAAAGCTTCTCACTGGTTTTCTACAAACCTCTTGCACAAATGTGCAAGCAACACAACTTCTTTTCTCTGAAGCAGAGTATATTTATTATACAAAGATACACTTTTCATCGGTAATCTAAGTATCTAATAAAATTATTCGTAAGCGATCGTAATAATTTTTGCTACACAGGCAGGTTTACGAATACCTTTGATTTCGATCTTTACGTTCCAAACA
>Ga0233444_10006756_pt1 | contig 10167 bp, 10 predicted proteins | sample SI_124_October20_6_FD_182792 | JGI IMG/M metagenome (GOLD analysis project Ga0233444, IMG submission 182792) | Seawater microbial communities from Saanich Inlet, British Columbia, Canada - SI_124_October2016_10_MG | ecosystem: Environmental > Aquatic > Marine > Inlet | place: Canada: British...
ATTTTTTAGAAGTTAATGGTCACAATGAAAAACAAATTTCTAAAGCAATTTCTAAATCATCTAAATCTAGTAAACCAACTTTAATATCATGCAAAACTATTATAGGTTTTGGATCGCCTAATAAATCTGGAAAAGCTTCATCACATGGTTCTCCACTAGGAAATGACGAGATTACATTAGTCAGAAAAAAACTTAAATGGACCAATAAACCCTTTGAAACTCCTAAAGAAATTTTAGATGAATGGATGAAAATTGGTGAAAAAGGTGAGGAGCTTGAAAAAAAATGGTTAGAAAGAATTAATAAAAAAAATCCTAAAATAAAATCCGATCTAGAAAAAAATTATATTAATTCTGACTTTGTTGAGCTTGAAAAACTTATCGAGAAAGAAAAAACAAAATATTTTGATACAAAGCCAAGTTTAGCTACAAGACAATGCTCGATGGCCGCTATTGAAAGTATTTCTTCCATACTTCCTCAGCTTATAGGAGGCTCAGCAGATCTTAGTGGATCTAATAATACTAAAACTAATAATTCAAAAATTATAAATTCAAAAAACTTTAACGGGAACTATATTCATTATGGAGTAAGAGAACACGGAATGGCTGCTATAATGAATGGTTTAGCTCTTTATGGTGGTATAGTGCCTTATGGTGGAACGTTCTTAATCTTTTCGGATTATTGCAAACCTTCTATAAGATTATCCGCTTTAATGGGTTTAAAAGTGATTTATATTTTCTCACATGACTCAATTGGTCTTGGAGAAGATGGTCCTACCCATCAACCTATTGAACAACTTGCCGGATTAAGGGCTATTCCAAATCTAAATGTTTTTAGACCCGCAGATATAAATGAAACTCTAGAATGCTGGGAAATAGCTTTAAAAAGCCACAACACTCCAAGTGTAATTGCGCTATCTAGGCAAAAAGTTCCTTATATCAATCCTGATAATTCAAAAGTAAATAAATGTGAAAAAGGGGCTTATACTATCAATATAACTTCCCACGAAAGTAATTTAACTTTAGTTGCATCAGGCACAGAAGTTGAATTGGCTCTAAAAGTTCAAGAAAAATTAAAATCAAATAATATTCATTCAAAAGTAGTCTCTATGCCTTGCATAGAATTATTTGATAAGCAGTTAGATAAATACAAAAAAGATATTTTAGAAGAAAATTCGTTGATTGTTACACTTGAGGCTGGAAGTGTTTCGCATTGGCAAAAATATACTAAAAATAAAGGTTTAAATTTAGGCATAGATCAGTTTGGAGAAAGTGCGCCCTACAAAGAAGTTTATGATCATTTTAATTTAACGGAAGAAAATATTACAAGCTTAATTCAAAAAAAATTAAGAGAATAATTAAGATTGATGGGTGAAATAAATTTTTTTCCTAATAACTATGATGTTCAAAATCAAAAAGTAATTCTAAGATTAGATTTAAACGTTCCACTGAAAGATAAGGTTATACAAGATGACACGAGAATAGCTTTGTGTTTGCCTTTCATAAAAAGATTACTAGAAAAAAAGGCAAAGATAATAATTATAAGTCATTTAGGAAGACCAAAAGGAATTAAAGTGCCTGAACTATCTTTAATACCTATTTATAAATATTTAAAAAAATCACTTCAAACAAATGTTTATTTTTTCATGGGAAATTTAGATGAAGAAGTTCAAGATAAATTTTCTCACTTAAAAGAGGGTGAGATAATATTAATTGAGAATATTAGATACTTCAAGGAAGAGAGTAATAATGATGAGGATTTTTCAAAAAAATTAGGCTCTCTCGGTGATATTTATATAAATGATGCTTTCTCATGTTCGCATAGGAAGCAAGCTTCAATTCACAATATTACTAAATTTGTTAAAAAATCATTTGCAGGGCCTTTATTAAAAAAAGAAGTAAACGCTATTAACCTAGTTATAAAAAATAAAAAGAAGCCAGTTACATGCATAATTGGAGGATCAAAGATTTCAACAAAAATTAATGTTATTACAAGTTTAATTGAAAAAGTTGATAATTTAATAATTGTTGGAGCAATGGCCAATAATTTTTTTATTTACAAAAATTTAAAAATCGGAAAATCACTAATCGAGGAAAATACTAAAGAAATAATTAAAACCATCTATGAAAAAGCTAAAGAAAGTAAATGTAAAATTTTAATTCCAGAAGATTGTGTAGTTGGCTCAAGTTTCAATAGCGATGGAATCATCAAAGATTTAAATATTATAGGAGATAACGATATTATTTTAGATATTGGACCTAAGACAATAGAAAACATAAAAAAAATAATCAACCAATCAAATACAGTTTTGTGGAATGGACCGGCGGGGTATTTTGAAAATAAACATTTTATGGCAGGAACAATGTCAATAGCTGAAGTTATTTCGCAAAATACAGTTAAAAAATCACTTATTTCAATTTTAGGGGGTGGAGATACACTGGCGGCGATTAATAAAAGCAAAGACAAACTTTCTTTCACCCACTTATCAACAGCAGGTGGAGCATTTTTAGAGTACCTTGAAGGAAAAGACTTGCCTGGTCTCACAGTTTTAAAATAAATAAGCGTTATGACTCTAAATGAAATAGCAAAAAAAATGTGTGCGAAAGGCAAAGGTATCTTAGCAGCAGATGAAAGTACTGGAACAATCGAAAAAAGATTCAAAAGCATAAACGTTGAAAATTTAGAAAAAAATAGATTAATTTTTAGACAAACTTTATTTAATGCGGGTTCAATGAAAGATTGTATTGGAGGCGTGATCTTATTTGATGAGACTATTAAGCAAAAAACAACTTTAGGTGTAACGATCCCAGAATTAATTTCAAAACATGGCGCTATACCGGGTATTAAAGTTGATAAAGGCGCAAAACCCTTAGCGGGATCAAGTCAAGAGACTGTTACGGAAGGTTTGGACGGTCTAAGAGAAAGATTAAAAGAATATTACGATCTCGGAGCTAGATTCACAAAGTGGAGAGCTGTTTACAATATTGGAGAAAAATATCCATCATCTCAATCAATAAAATCTAATGCTCATGCATTAGCAAGATACGCAGCTTTAGTTCAAGAAGCTAAAATGGTGCCCATAGTAGAGCCAGAGGTTTTAATGGATGGATCACATGATATTGAAAAATGTTATCAGGTCACAACTGATGTTCTGAATGAATGTTATAACGAACTCGAAACTCACAGAGTTGATTTAAAAGGAACTGTTTTAAAACCAAATATGATTATACCTGGATCAAGGTGTAAAAATAAATCTAGCTCAGAGGAAATAGCAAAAAAAACACTAGATTGTCTTAAAAAAAATGTTCCAAGTGATGTTCCTGGCATTGCATTTTTATCTGGAGGTCAATCTGAAATAGAGTCTAGTAAAAATCTTAACGAAATTAATAAAATTAATGACACGAATTTTTTGATTACCTTCTCTTATGGAAGAGGATTACAAGCAAGTGCATTAAAAGAATTTGGGAAAAATCAAGAAAATATAGAAAATATTCAAAAAGCATTCAACCATAGAGCTAAGATGAATGGGCTCTCTTCAAAAGGAGAGTGGTCTGAAGATCTAGAAAAAGATTCGGCGGCCTAGTACCATTGAAGAAATTAGTCTATTTAATTTCTCCCAGTAAAATAGATAAAAAATTTTATAGTATTTTAAATGATGTTTTACTACAAGGTAACGTAAAATTTTTTCAATTAAGATTAAAGAAAATTAAAGCAAATAAGTTATTAAAAATTGCTAAAGATATTAGAAAAATTACATTTAAACATAAAGTGAAATTTATAATTAATGATAATTTTAATTTAGCATTAAGAGTTAAAGCCGATGGATGTCATATGGGTCAACTTGATGGCTCAGTAAAAATAGCAAAAAAAAAACTCAGAAATAAGATTTTAGGTGTCACCTGTCATAACTCAAAAATTTTAGCTAAAAGTGCAATAAAAGATAAAGTGAATTATTTAGCTTTTGGATCATTTTTTAAATCCAAGCTTAAACCTAATGCAAAAAAAGCCAGTATCAGCATTTTAAGATGGGCGAAGAAGAATATTAAAAAGCCAATTGTAGTAATTGGGGGGATTAATAATTTAAATTACAAAAAATTAATTAAATCTGGAGCAAAATACATTGCATTATCAAGTTTTATTTGGGATAACCCAAAATTAAAACCTGAATTAGCTATAAAAAAATTTAAATGAAAATAACTGCAATAGAAATAAAACCAGGAATGATAATCGAACATAAAAATGATTATTGGAATGTTTTGAAAACCCAACATGTGAAACCAGGTAAAGGTGGAGCTTTTAATCAAGTAGAACTAAAAAGTGTAATTAAGGGAACAAAATTAAATGAAAGATTTAGATCAAATGAAACCGTTGAAAAAGCTGAAGTTGACGAAAAAAAATTTAATTTTTTATATATAGATGGAGAAAATTGTCACTTTATGGACAACGCAACTTTTGAACAAGTTGAAATTCCTAAATCAATAGCGGGTGAAAAGCATAAACTTCTTAAAGAAAATTTAGAGGTTACAATTTCTTTCATGGAGGAAAAACCAATTTCTATAGAGTTGCCCAATAATATTGATTGTATAATTGAAACAACTGATGCTGCAATTAAAAATCAAACTGCTTCTTCTTCCTATAAACCTGCACTACTCGATTGTGGTATAAAAATTAATGTCCCTCCATTCATCGAAAGTGGTGAAAAAATTATTATTGATACTCGAACATTGGAATATGTAAAAAGGGCAAATTAATGAGATTAAACTCTCCGCAAATTAACCTAATTACTAGAGCGTGTATGAAGGCTTCAAGGTCTTTAATAAGAGATTTTGGTGAACTTGAAAATTTACAAGTTTCTACTAAAGGACCTGGAGATTTTGTTTCGTCAGCTGATAAGAGAACTGAAAAAATTATAATTGACGAATTGCAAAAGGCTCATCCGGAATATGGAATAATTACTGAAGAAACTGGAATAATAAATAAATCAAATATTAAAAATAGATGGATCATAGATCCTATCGATGGAACTATGAACTTTTTAAATGGTGTTCCACAATTTGCAATCTCTGTTGGGTACGAAGAAGATAACGAAATTAAATGTGGCGTCATATTCAATCCAATTATGAATGAAATGTTTTGTGCTGAAAAAGGTAATGGAGCTTATCTAAACAACTCAAGAATAAGAGTTTCTAACAAAAAAAAATTAAAAGATGCATTGTTAGTAACTGGGGGGCCAAATGGAGCTAGTAAAATAAAAGATAAAATTTTTTCAGAGTATATAAGTATTTCAAATGAAGTATCCAATGTTAGAAAATTTGGTAGTGCTGCTTTAGATATGGCATATGTTGCTTGTGGAAGATTTGACGGATATTGGCAAAGAGAATTAAATTACTGGGATATTGCAGCAGGAATAGTAATTTTAAAAGAAGCGGGAGGATTTGTTAATTTTTTTGAAGATAATCCAAACCTGCCTTTAAAAAAGAATATTTTAGCCTCTAATTCCAATATCCATGATGAATTGAAAGATCTTATAAATAAAAAAGATATTGAGTAAAAACCATTATTCATATAGAACATCTCAAATGAAAAAAAACATACACCCAAACTATCACAAAATTAAAGTTGTAATGACTGATGGTACCGAATTTGAAACTAGATCTACGTGGGGGAAAGAAAATGATACCTTAAAGTTAGATATCGATCCAAAATCTCATTTTGCTTGGACAGGTGGAACTCAAAAAATTTTAGATAAAGGTAGAGTAAGCAAATATAATAAGAAATTTAGCAACCTAAGATCAAAAAAATAGATTATGACTGGAACACCTTTTATGCCAAAAGCAACTGCGGTTTGGCTAGTTGAGAATACTACATTAACTTTTCAACAAATTGCAGAATTTTGCAATTTACACGAATTAGAAATTAAAGGAATAGCAGATGGTGATGTAGCTAAAGGAATTAAAGCTTATAACCCAATTTTAGCAGGACAACTTTCCAGAGAAGAAATTGAATCTTGTTCAAAAGACTCTTCAAAAAAATTAAGTCTATTAAAAAAAATTGAAGAAGTTGAAATTAAAGAGAGAAAACGACCTAAATATACTCCGCTATCAAAAAGGCAAGATAGACCGGACGCCATTTTATGGTTATGCAAGAACGCCTCTGAACTCACTGACGGTCAAATTTCAAAACTTGTTGGAAGCACTAAAGGCACAGTTTCACTAATAAGAAAAAGAAGTTATTGGAATTTTTCCAATCTGAAACCTAGAGATCCAGTAATTTTAGCTTTATGCACTCAAGAGGTGTTTCAAAAAAGTTTAGACAAAGCTAAAAGAAGAGTTGAAAGAGAGAAAAAAGCTAAAATTAGAGAGGAAAAAAAGGCCCAAGCAGCTTCTCTCTAGACAAACAAAGAATCAAATGATACTCACCATAAAAATTAACTGGAGGTTTTTATTAAAATAGACGTAAAAGATAATAATGTTGAGCAAGCTATAAGAGTTCTTAAAAGAAAGCTTCAAAAAGAAGGTTTTTTCAAGGTAATGAAAATGAAAAGCACATATGAAAAGCCTTCTGAAAGAAAAAAAAGGGTAACAACAGAGAATATCAAAAGAATTAAAAAACTCCAAAAACTTAAAAATAGATACTAAATTTATTAAAATGAGAGGACTAACAATGCCATCTGGTAAGGTAAAATGGTTTAATGCCAAAAAGGGTTATGGCTTTATTACTGACGATGAAACTAATAAAGATATTTTTCTTCATGTTTCAACGCTAGAAGAGTCAAAGCTAAGAGTTTTAAAAGAACAGCAAAAAATAATTTTCGATATAAAAGAAGAGAAAGATAAACTTCAAGCTATAAATATTAAAAAGAAATAATTTATCGCGGGGTGGAGCAGTCTGGTAGCTCGTCAGGCTCATAACCTGAAGGTCGTAGGTTCAAATCCTACCCCCGCAACCAAAAATGACAAAAGATATCAGAAACATAACAATCATAGCACACGTTGACCATGGTAAAACTACCTTAATCGACACATTAATGAAACAGAGTGGTTCATTTAGGGATAACGAAGTAGTTGAAGAGAGAGTAATGGACTCTGGGGAGCTAGAAAAAGAAAGAGGTATTACTATTTTAGCTAAACCAACTTCTATAGATTGGAAGGAGTCAAGGGTAAACATTATTGATACTCCGGGTCACCGAGATTTTGCAGCAGAAGTAGAAAGAGTTCTACATATGGCTGATGGCGCATTATTACTGATAGACTCTGCGGAAGGTGTGATGCCTCAAACAAAATTCGTATTAGCAAAAGCGTTAAAGCAAGGCTTAAAACCAATTGTCATAATTAATAAATTAGATAAAGCAGATCAAAGAGCAAATGAAGTATTAGACGAAACTTTTGATTTATTTGTAAGTTTAGATGCTAATGAAGAACAGTTAGACTTCCCCGTTCTTTACGCGAGTGGTCGCTCCGGATGGGCCTCAAAAGAAATCGATGGTCCAAGAGAAAACTTACATCCTTTATTAGATCTAATCATAGATCATGTAAAACCCGCTAAATTAGACAAAACAAAACCTTTTGCTATGTTATCTACTCTATTGTATGCAGATAGTTTTTTAGGAAGAAGTTTAGTTGGTAGGATAAACCAAGGAACAGCTAAAGCTAATCAACAAATTAAAGCTATAAATCTTAAAGGTGAAAAAGTTGATGAAGGTAGGTTAACTAAAATTTTTAGATATGAGGGCACAAAAAAAGTTCCAATTGAAATAGGTGAAGCCGGAGATATAGTTATAATTGCTGGTTTGGAAAAAGCTAATGTAGCGGATACTATTTGTAATTTAGAAATTAATGAACCAATTAATGCCACTCCTATTGATCCACCAACAATGTCTATAACAGTGACAGTAAATAGTTCTCCTTTGGCTGGAACTGAAGGGAAAAAATTAACAAGTACTCAGATTCGAGATAGGTTAATGCTAGAGGCAGAAAATAATGTGGGTATTACATTTGGTGAAAATGAAAACAAAGACTCGTTTGTTATAAGTGGTAGAGGTGAACTAATGTTAGAAATTTTGCTAACTCAAATGAGACGTGAAGGATTTGAAATGACCGTAAGTCCTCCAAAAGTTTTATTTCAAAAAGATGATAATGGAAATAAATTAGAACCTATCGAAGAAATTACAATGGATTTGGATGAAGAATATTCATCAAAAGTCATAGACTCAATGAATAGGAGGAAGGGAAAATTAATAGATCTCAAAGATACCGGTAAAAATAAAAAGCGTTTAATTTTTCACGCCCCAACCAGAGGCTTGATGGGTTACACGAGTAGATTTTTAACTTTAACTAAAGGTACAGGTGTAATTAATAGAATATTTCATTCTTATGGCGAATATACTGGAGATATGGAAGGCAGAAGAAACGGGGCTTTAATTTCCATGGAGAAAGGTAAGGCAGTTGCTTTCGCAATTTTTAATTTGCAGGCAAGAGGTGAAATGTTTGTTACTCATAACGATCCTGTTTACGAGGGAATGATAGTAGGCTTGTCATCTAAAAGTGGCGACCTTGAAATTAATGTTATGAAAGGAAAAAAACTTACTAACATGAGAACACAAGGAACAGATGAAAACGTTGTACTAACACCTGTAAGAAAAATGGCAATCGCAGAACAATTAAGTATGTTAAATACAGATGAAGCTCTTGAAATTACACCTCAATCTTGCAGACTTAGAAAAGCGATACTAGACCCTCATGAAAGAAAAAGGCAGTCTAAAGCCTCTTAAAGTTTAAATTTAGATTTTCTACTATCCTCTAAAAAGCCTTTTACAGTATCTATTGTCATTGATTTAAAACTTTTACCAAAAGTGTTAATTTGACTTATTACCTTTGGTGGCATTGTAATAATATTGCATTTTAATTGTTTAGCTTGAATGTAATTATAAGCTTCTCTAGTACTTGCCCAAAGTATTTCTATTTTTTTATTTTTTTTAGTTAAAGCAATACTTCTTTTAAATATTGGAAGCGGGTCCTTACCTTTATCAGCCATTCTACCTGCAAAAATAGATATAATTGATTTTGTTTTCTTATTTAAAACTTTAAAGATTTTTCTCGTTTGATCGTAGGTGTATACTGCCGTTATATTTAGTTTTATACCCTTATCACTTAATTCTTTTATAACCGGACCCATAAATAAACCTTTAGAATTAACAACAGGTATTTTAACATATACATTTTTACCCCAAGTATTTATTTTATAGGCTTGCTTAAGCATTTCTTTAGGACTATCTGCGAAAACCTCAAATGAAATTGGTTTTTTTTTACAAACTTTTAATATTTTTAATGAGTATTCTTTATAATTTTTAGCACCCGCCAACCTCATCAAACTTGGGTTAGTGGTAAAACCATCAACAAAAGGTTTTTTATTATAAAACTTTATAGTTTTAAAATCGGCAATATCACAAAATATTTTTGTTTTCATTAATCTAGATTTTTCACAATGTCTTCTGTCATTTTTTTAGCATCAGCAAATAACATAAGAGTATTATCTTTGTAGAATAATTCGTTGTCTATACCGGCATATCCAGGAGATAGACTTCTTTTAACAAATAACACCGACTTACATTTTTCAACATCTAAAACTGGCATTCCAAATATTGGGCTTTTAGGGTCAGTTTTCGCTACAGGATTTGTTACATCATTTGCTCCAATAACAAAAGCCACATCAGAGTTTGCAAAATCATTATTTATATCTTCAAGTTCAAAAACTTCATCATAAGGAACATTAGCTTCTGCCAATAAAACATTCATATGTCCCGGCATCCTACCTGCAACTGGGTGAATGGCGTAAGTGACTTTAATATCATTTTTTTTTAACTTATCTACCATTTCTCTAAGAGCATGTTGGGCTTGTGCAACAGCCATGCCGTATCCTGGAACTATAATTACTGATGAAGCATTCTTCATTAAAAAAGCTGCGTCTTCTGCGTTGCCACTTTTAACAGGTTTTTGATCTTTTTTTTCTTTTAAATTATCAGATGAATTATCTGCTCCAAAACCTCCGAGTATAACACTTACAAAAGATCTATTCATTGCTTTGCACATTATATATGAAAGAATAGCTCCTGAAGAACCAACTAAAGCACCTGTTATAATTAAAGCAGTATTTTCCAAAGTAAAACCAAT
>Ga0233444_10006757_pt1 | contig 10166 bp, 11 predicted proteins | sample SI_124_October20_6_FD_182792 | JGI IMG/M metagenome (GOLD analysis project Ga0233444, IMG submission 182792) | Seawater microbial communities from Saanich Inlet, British Columbia, Canada - SI_124_October2016_10_MG | ecosystem: Environmental > Aquatic > Marine > Inlet | place: Canada: British...
CGGTTAACGCGCCTGCTTTGGGAGCAGGAGATCGGGAGTTCGAATCTCTCTACCCCGACACTCGAGGAACCCATTTCCTCCTCTTAAAAGCCTTATCAAATGATAGGGCTTTTTTGTTTCATATTTATCCATTTATTATCATTGATAACCGGAAGTCGTACAAAAAAAGTCGTACATACCCATATGGGCGTATGGGATTTTAGTTCACAACGTTAGTCTGCGTTTCTCATAAAGTAATTCAAAAGAAAGTCTGAAGTTTTTTGTTTGTGCTATGATGGGTAGATTTATATAATTACTGCAAGAGGAAGAAAGGGGATTAACCAATAGAATAAAGGTAATGATTAATTTAAGAGAGATAACAAAAAAAAACTTAATTTCAATTATCGACTTGAAAGTAGGTAAACACCAGAAAGACCAAGTCGCTTCTAATGCAGTTTCTATTGCTCAAGGTAATTACTCAAATTCAGCTTGGTTTAAGGGAATATTTAATGATGAAATTGCCGTAGGTTTTGTGATGTTAGATTTAATTATAGAAGAAAATAAATGTTTTTTATGGCGCTTTATGATTGATGAAAAATATCAAGGTAAAGGATATGGTAAAATTGCATTAACTCAAGTAATTGATTATGTTAAGTCATTGAAAGTCTTTAGCAATATTAAAACATCTTATGTTCCTGCAGAGAATGGTGCTGAAGGGTTTTATAAGAATTTTGGTTTCATAGATTCTGATGAGATAATTAAAGAGTTTGGTTTAGAGGATTCAGATGAGATTGGAATGAAATATTCCCTTTTACAATAAGGAAAAGAGCAGTTTAAATATAATTCACTCTAAAATACATTAGCCCCACATTCGTGGGTTTTTTTAGTTACTATTAAAGTCCTTTTTGTACTTTTTTGTTAATTAGACTTTAAATTCCATTGTGGTTTAGGACTTTGTTGGTGTTAATCGAGTTCCCCACAAAATAATTCAAAAGAAAGTCTGTTTAATGTTTCTGGGATGATGAGTAGGTTTAAAAATGAAAAAAATAGCAGAAGATAGTTTCCCCGCCAGTTTAGAAGCTATAAAAATTCAATATTATAAATCAAAAATTGGAGAGCTTATTCTAGGATCTTTTAATAATAAACTTTGCTTGCTTGATTTTAAATATAGAAAAATGCGTCTGATAGTAGATAACCGGATAAAAAATAAATTGAGTGCGAAATTTTTAATCCAAGATAATAAGATTTTAAAAGATACACGAAAACAGATAGGAGAATATCTTTCGGCAGATAGAAAAGAATTTGATCTACCTATACTAACTGTTGGCACTGATTTTCAAAAAGAAGTTTGGAATGCATTATCAAAAATAAAGTATGGAGAAACTGCCTCTTATTTAGATTTAGCTAAAAACATTGGAAATCAAAAAGCTGTCCAAGCGGTCGCATCTGCAAATGCGGCAAACTCTTTAGCATTAATAATACCTTGTCATAGAATTATTGGAAGTAATCGTGACCTCATAGGGTATGGCGGTGGTTTAGCAATAAAAAAAAGATTACTTAATTTAGAAAAAAATAATTTAAAACTTAATGATAATGAGAAATACAATTTCATTGGCCAAAAGAATAAGAAGTTTGATTACAAATTTATTACAGCAGTTATAACAACAGGAATATTTTGTCTTCCTTCTTGTAGGGCAAAGAAACCAAACAGAGAAAATGTAATCTTTTTTGATATAAATAAAGAAGCAATAATGAATGGTTTTAGAGCTTGCAAAATTTGTAAACCTTAAAAATTAAATATCCAGATTTTCAAAAGAGTTTTTTGACTAAATGAATTAAGTAGTGACGGTTAATCGCGTTCCAAATAAAATAATTCAAAAGAAAGTCTGTGTCTTTCCTGTTGGTTAAGCAGTATATTTTTAAAATATGATAGGTCGAAAATGTTTGTTTCCGTTGAAGTAAGTCTTTACCCATTAAACAAAGAGTTTATTCCACTAATTGATGACTTTATAAATAGTTTAGAGAAATATGATAAGGTTGAAATAAGAACTAATGTAATGAGCACTCAATTATTTGGAGATTTTGATGAATTGATGAAAATTTTAAAAGTTGAGGTTGAGAAGATTTTTAGAAAAGAAATTAATTCAGTTTTTAGTTTAAAAATCATAAATGGCGATTCCAGAAGATATGATTGATAAATAAGAAGCCTCACATCCATGGGCTTTTTTGTTTTATTACAATGTTCTAAAAGGTCGAGTTGTTAATTTTACTTGTTCAAGGGAATATCCTGATTTGTATTGTTTATATGCTGATATTAATCCTGGTATTGAAAAAACAAACATTCCCAATAGGTACCAATACCATTCTGCAATAAGTGCTGATGGGTAAAAATATCTCATTATCAAAGCGATAAAGAATCCTACACCTGCATTACTGTTAAGTGTGGATTGAGTAAAAGTTGTATTCTTAAAATTTCCATAGAGCATAATGATATCCTATTATTTACCCTAAAATATAATGTAATCAGTAGTACTGTCACTGGTCTTGTTTTATAATATGATGGCTCAATTTACGCTACAGATACACTAGTGAAGTTTCATTCACAGAGGATTTTCAGCCTGCTTTGGGAGCAGGAGATCGGGAGTTCGAATCTCTCTACCCCGACACTCGAGGAACCCATTTCCTCATCTTAAAAGCCTTATCAAATGATAGGGCTTTTTTGTTTCATATTTATCCATTTATTGTCATTGATAACCGGAAGTCGTACAAAAAAAGTCGTACATACCCATAAGGGCGTATGGGATTTTAGGTTACAACGTTAGTCTGCATTCCCCACAAAGTAATTCAAAAAAAAGTCGATTTTTCAACCAATTCTCTAATTTCACACCTAATGACGGGCGGGGTGGTATGCGGAATAATTGCATTGACATTTTATTGCTATTTTTTTGTATATTTTTTAATGAAAAAATATCTATCAGGTATTACCTTAGCCATAATTTTTTCACTTTTTTGTCATGGCTATGCGACTTCTCCAAATCTATCAGTAGTTAACGATAGGGACATTGTAATGATAAGTGTGGAGAACCAGGCACATATTGATTATGGCTTATCCTATCCCATTACATATGAACTTACTATACCAGAAAATATTGGAAATTTAAAAGCGTATAAAAAATTTAAGTCTCAACACAATTGGGAATTAATTGAAGCGAAAACAGATCAAGATTTTTTCAATGGAATTGAAGCCATTAGATTTGATTATGATCAGAATATTGCCTTTCTATCGATTGCCTTTTCTAATATCTCTGACTCAATTTTTTTTAAAATTACAGATTCGTATGAAAATGATATAAATACACCTTACATAGGGATGAGTCAATATTATGACAATAGAAAAGCTGTCGTCACAATAACAGCTGATGACTGGGCAGATTGGAGTAACGAAAAGTTTATTCAAACTTGTGAAAATATGCGAAGCTTTAATTTATGGCTGAGTTGTGCAGTGATAACAAATATACAAAATCCAAACACTTGGAGTTCTATACAAGAGCAATTTGATATTGGATATGTTGAAGTTATCGCTCATTCAAGAACACACCCTTATATTCCATATATTGACATAGAAGGTGAAGTATTAGGAAGTAAACAGGATTTAATTAATAATTTAGATCTCTCGGGGTATAATTCTTCCGGTGATAATGAATATATTTATGCTTGGGTTGCACCATATGGAGAATACGATAATACCATTGATACAATGACTAGTGTTGGAAAATATTTAATATCTCGATTATTTTATTGGGATGATAATTATTTTTCTAATTGGAATAATGAATTAAATAAATTTGACCCTGTTGGCGCATCCATAGAGGTTGGATCATCGTATTATTGGGGGTCGACTGATATTAACGAATTAAATGGAACATATGATAGCGTTATAGAATCAAATGGTATTTATCATTTAATGACACATCCGAATATTCTTGAGTGGAATGAAGATTTCACATGGGATCATCTTGAATATATTAGTAATAAAAAAAATATTTGGTATGTTGGTTTTGGACATCTATACCTCTACCATTTTTTACATAATGCTTACTCAGAAAACAATTTAAAGCATATTAAGGAAAAAAATATTATTCCTAAAACTATTAAACTAATTCAAAATTATCCTAATCCATTCAATCCAATCACTACACTAGAATATAATTTACCTGAAGATTCATTTGTAGGTATTACGGTTTATGATGTGCTTGGAAATGTGGTAAATAACCTTATTAACAGGAATCAAAGCTCTGGCTCTAAATCAATTCAATGGGATGCTACCAACAACCAAGGTGAACCGGTATCAGCAGGAGTCTATCTTTATAAGATTCAGGCAGGTGATTTTAGTCAAACAAAGAAGATGATTCTACTAAAGTAATTAAAGTCCTTTTTGTACTTTTTTGCTAATTAAACTTTAAATTCCATTGCGGTAATGGACTTTGTTGGTTCTAATCTAGTTCCCCACAGAGTAATTCAAAAGTAGGTCGAAAGTTTTTTGTTTGTGCGATGATATGTAGATTTAGTAAAAGGATATGAATATGATTGCTTATTTATCAGGACCAATTGAAAATGCCCATAATGATGGAGCAGATTGGAGGCAGGGTATCACTGAATGGTTAGAAACTGAACTTAATCATAAAGTATTTAACCCTGTTATCGAAACTAAAAGTATTATTGAACATCAGAACACCAGTGATTTCAGACGGATGAAAAAAACTAATCCTGATCAATATAAAAAAATAATTAGAAAGATAATAAAAGTTGATTTAGATGCTGTAGTTAATAAGTCGGATTATCTAATTGTAAAATGGGATGAATCAGTTTTTAGAGGTGGTGGAACTCATGGTGAGATTACTATGGCCTATTGGCTTAGAAAGCCTGTTTACCTAGTGAATGAGCTACCATTAGAAGATATTAGTTCTTGGATATTTTCTTGTTCAAGTTATGTTTTCAATAATTTTGATGATTTAAAATCAAAGTTAAAAAAGCTTTACGCTTGATTAATATATTTACCACATATGACTTTGTTCATCCCTAGCTAGAGTGCCCCACAAAGAAAGTCTAATCTTTTTATTTGTGAGATTTTGAGTAAATTTGGTTATGAGGGGCGAATTAAAATTCTCTGCGGGAGTGGCTATTGGTGTAGGAATAGGTTTAGCAACTGATAATTTAGGTTTAGGTATTGGTATCGGTATTGCTATCGGAGCTGCGTTATCCCAAACAAAAAAAGAAAAAAAGAGCACTAAATCAGATTCAAGTAAAGAAGATGTAGTAATTGATTTGAACCAAATGAATAGAAGAAAAAGAAAAGCCAAGAATGATGTAGAAGATTAGAGCCTCATATTCGTCGAGGTTTTTGTTTATAATAATGATAGTTTTATTTCAATGAAATTAGATTTATACCAAGTTGATGCATTTGCAAATAGAGTATTTGAAGGAAACCCTGCAGCGGTAGTCCCCTTGGATAAATGGTTGCCAAAAAAAATGATGCAATCTATTGCTCAAGAAAATAATTTGTCTGAAACTGCATTTTTTTGTAAATCTGGTGAAAGTTTTGATTTAAGATGGTTTACACCTAATAGAGAAGTAAAGTTATGCGGGCACGCCACTCTGGCTTCAGCATATGTCATATTCAATTTACTCGACTATAAAGCCGATAAAATATCATTTAAATCTCTATCCGGTATGTTATATGTAGAAAAAAGTGGTGATCTAATAAAGATGGATTTTCCATCTCAAAACCCTATAAAATGTAACATTCCAAAACTTCTAGAGAATGGTTTAGGGGCTAAACCTGAGGCTTGTTATTTCAATGAAGACTATATTGCAGTTTTTGAAAATGAAAATAATATAATTTCTATCGAACCAAATTTTCAAAAATTAAAAAGGCTTAATTCTAGGGGCGTAATTATCACATCTCCAGGAGAAAAATATGATTTTGTTTCGAGAGCATTTTTCCCGAAATATACAATTTTAGAGGACCCAGTAACAGGGTCCTCACATACTAAATTGATTCCTTACTGGTTCGAAAGAACTGGTAAAAAAGAATTTAATTCAAAACAAGTTTCCAAAAGAGGTGGAGAACTATTCTGTGAATATGATAGTGATCGAGTATTTATATCAGGTAATGCTAGGATGTATATGAAAGCGGAAATACATATTGATTAGAATTGCCCAAATTCTTACAACATTCATGAGGTTTTTTGTTTGCCTGAAAGCTAATGGATAGGGTTTCTCTATTTTTATATTTTTAAGTTTAATAACTTTACTTTATCTAAAATAAAATAATTTATGTATTTTATCTATATTTGAAAAAACTTGTATTTTATTACAATATATTTAGAGGTCAAAAATATGAAAAAAGTAATACAGTTTGGCAGTGGATTGTTTTCTGTCCTTTTCGCCACTACAATAAACATACCATCTGATTATGTAACCATTCAGGCAGGTATTAATGCTTCGGTTGATGGAGATACTGTGCTTGTTGCACAGGGGACTTATTCAGAAAATCTCATTCTTGAAAAAGAAATAGTTCTCGCAAGTCATGCGCTAAACGATGACCTTAATAACGAATGGATTAATAATGAAAATATTCAAGAGACCATCATCAGTGGTACCCTAGAACCTGTAGATCCAGATTATGGAAGTTGCCTAGTTATTCGGGATGGTAATATTGCACCCTCAATTTTAGGCTTCACCTTTCAAGATGGTTTTGGCACTGCTATGGTAGAAAACGATACATGCGAATTAATTGTCCAACGCCCAGAACGATCTGGTGGTGCAATTCTGATATACAAAGCTTATCCAACCATTAAGTATAATCGATTTATAAATAATGGTAAAGTTCCGACTGATGATGGTAATGGTTCATTAGCTATCTTAAATGGTGGTGCAATTGGTCACTTTGATGATAATGATGTTGAATTTGATGAAGACAGAAGCAGTGCCAGAAGAACCCGTCACTTAAGCCGAGACATACCGGAAGAGGTCAATATTCAAAATAACTATTTTGAGAATAACAGCAGCAGAGATGGTAAGAATTTTTACTCCCGAGGCTATGAGGGCTCTATTGATGTAAGCTACAGCATTTTTGATGATATTGATTGTGAGTCAAATAGTGTTAATGAGTTTGTACTCAAATCAAAAGGAAAAAAAGCGGCATACATCCAAAATGATATTTCAGGCAATTGTATTGAAGGAAATTCATTTTATGTTTCCATGGATGGGGATAATAACAACCCTGGAACAGAATCTCAGCCTTTTATGAATATTAGCCATGCTCTAAGTTTAGTAAAAGATAACTCAGCTACTATTACCACAATTTATGTTGCAGATGGTGTGTTTTCACCATCAACAACGGGTGAACAATTTCCAATTATTCTTCCAGATTATGTTCATTTAATTGGCACCAGTCGAGAAACTTCAATATTAGATGCAGAAGCTGACTTTGACAAAGAAAGCCGAGTGATTAAAATAGTGGAAGAATGTGAAAATATTAAAGTAGCAAATTTTACAATAACAGGTGGAAATGCCGCAAGTGCTGGATGTATAGGCGGTGGTGGAATACTTGTAACACATCCTGATCTTGAATATGTTTATGATGGACCAGTTAGTCCTGTTAACGCAGTTTTCGAGAATTTGATTGTTACAGATAATACTTCAGTTGCCGGTAGTGGAATTTCTATTTGGCGAGTGTCTGGTCCAACTTTGTCAAATCTTATTATTAAGGATAATACTTCGGAACATTATGGCGGTGGATTAATGATTTTTTCAGCTAATGCATCAGTGACGGATGTAATAGTTACTGGGAATGATTGCTATAGAAATGATTCTTATGGTGGTGGAATGATAATTAATAATTCAGAAGCGACGTTGACAAATGTTACTGTAACTGATAATACAGCATCAAATGGTGGGGGGATATTTATCCTTGATACTGATGCCACATTAATAAATTTAACAGTTAGTGGGAATACTGCTACAGCTTTTGGTGGTGGATTGTTAGTAGGGGCCAATACCAATCCCACGCTAACTAATTCAATTATATGGGGCAATAATCCAAATCAAATTCAGGGATTCGGAACACCAACAATCACTTATAGTGATATACAAGGTGGTTGGAATGGTGTAGGTAATATTGATTCAGACCCATTATTTTGCAATCCCGATAGCGGTGATTTTACTTTAACAGAAAATTCCCCGTGTATTGGAACAGGCAGAAATGGTGCTAATATGGGAGCGCTTGATGTGGAATGTGAAGCAATATTATCAACTGATAAAGATGTAATACCGCTACAATATGTCTTACATCAAAACTATCCAAATCCATTTAACCCAACGACGCAGATTAGATACGAATTATCCGAGGATGCATTGGTAAGCATCAGTATTTATGATTTAATGGGTAGAATGATTAAATCTTCATCAAATTCTAATCAAACAGCAGGCTATCATTCTCTACAATGGGATGCTACAAATGATATTGGAGAAGGAGTATCTGCTGGAATGTATATCTATACTATCCAAGCGGGTGAATATCGATCTACTAAAAAGATGGTTCTACTAAAATAGATCTAAACATATTATAAATAGAAAAGCCTCGAAGTATCGGGGCTTTTTTGTTTTTAATTAAATTCCAACATTTTACTTTTTAGTACTTTCACTTTGAAACTCATTGCGGTTTATGACCTTGTTGGTGCAGTGATTATGCACTATTGTAAATCTAAAAAAAATGGTTTTTCAGTCCGTTGTGTAAAAGATTAAATTGTTAATCAATGTATTTTTTCTTTTAAGCAGTTTAATATGTTTGTTTCCATTGAAGTAAGTCTTTATCCATTAAAAAAAGAATTTATTCAATTAATTGATGACTTTATAAATAGTTTAGAGAAATATGATAAGATTGAAATAAGAACTAATGTGATGAGCACTCAATTATTTGGAGAGTTTGATGATTTGATGAAAATTTTAAAAGTTGAGATTGAGAAGGTTTTTAAAAAAGAAATTAATTCAGTTTTTAATTTAAAAATCATAAATGGCGATTCAAGAAAATATGATTGATAAATAAGAAGCCTCGCATCGTTGTAGTTTTTTTTTTATGTACAGTTAGGCGAGTTTACTCAAACAAATAAGATGATTTTATTGAGGTAACTAAAGTCAGAAATTTCAGATTAGATAAACATAAGCGGTTAAAAGCAGTATAAATAAAGTACTAATTATTAGACCCTTTTTTTTCCAAGATGTACTATCCTTTTCTTTTTCAAAATCTTGTATTGTCCAAATAGTAGCCGCAATCAGAAATGCGAGGCTGCTTAATGGGTCTAAACTCTTTGAATAAATTTTATATGCTAAAACTTCAATCAGTGTGGCCAAAACCCATAAACCAAATGCTAAGAATCCTTTATTCTTTTTAATCCAATTCATTCGAAAACTTAATTAATTTGGAAACACTATTTAATGTATTTTATAATTTTTATTTAAATAAGAACTTTTACTTTGCAATAAAAATTAACAATATAGGTTATAAGCATTTTTAATCGACCCAAAACCTGAAGTAATTCAAAATAAAGTCTATTTTGTAAAGAAGATTAAGGTCTTGTAATACTTTCTTTTGTAGATTTAAAAAAAGAAACATTATGAAAAAATATTTATATAATGCCATATTTATTGCTTCTATTTTTAAAGCAAACATTCTTGCTCAAGACTTCAGCGCTGACCCTTTATCAGAAACGCCTTTATATCCAATACCATCAGAAATGACTTTTGAAGAGTATGAAAATATGAATAGGCGATTATCACAAGCCTTTTTATGGTCGTCAATTCCTGTACCTGGTAGTACACATTACTATGCTGGGGAAAAGAAAATAGCGAAACGTCTTTTTTATATTGGGATGGGAGGTATGGCTTGCGTAATTGGAGGTGCATTATCCATGGGGGAATCCGATTGGCCAAAATACAATGAAAATATTCATATTATTCATAATTCAAATAATGATAATGAAAGAAGGTTTGAAAAGATACCTGTTAGCATCGAAGGAGAGATTATTCATTATAATTTAAAAGAGATTTACAAAGAGAGCAGTGGCGATGGTGGAGTCTTAATTGCTACAGGAGTAGCCATAATTTTGGTTGATTTTATTTATGAT
>Ga0233444_10006764_pt1 | contig 10157 bp, 8 predicted proteins | sample SI_124_October20_6_FD_182792 | JGI IMG/M metagenome (GOLD analysis project Ga0233444, IMG submission 182792) | Seawater microbial communities from Saanich Inlet, British Columbia, Canada - SI_124_October2016_10_MG | ecosystem: Environmental > Aquatic > Marine > Inlet | place: Canada: British...
ATTAGAAAAATTAGTCAAAATTCCTAGATATTTCGACTTTGATAGTCTCGGCTATCTCCTCGGCAACACCTGTGCTGGATATACCCCTTAACGTCCCGATAACTACTCCCTCATTCCCGATAAGTTTGGCAGAGTAAGTAGTAGTCTCCGTGCCTTCATCATTTGTTTTCACTACTTCGCTCAGTTCGATATTTTTTACTCCCTCCCTTGGATACCTTTCTATAAAGCTGGGAGATTTTATTAATAATGCTCCGAATTGGACAGCTTCAATATAATCGTCATCGATTATGAATCTAATAGGGTCTTTCATAATCAGACCAATAACCATTGGCGCGAATACGCCTCCTAGTGTACCGAGAACGGTTACTACCAGCCCTTCTATAACAAGCCCATATTCATAGGAAATTAGTACAAATGGATCTATCGTTTTTGTTAATCCGAGTACAGTTAAGACCAGTCCTATAAGGAATCCTTGACCAATAAATAGTCCAAATAGACCTATTAAAGCAGATTTGTTTGAAATTGTCTTACTTGCCATATACAAATTACACATCAATAGAAGAAATACTTTTCCCCGACTACTTTGACGGATATGTAACAATGTAACCGTTGTATTGCTATCCATCAACTTCGCTACGGAATATGATCCACTTCAGAGATTATTCTCACAAGTATTTCCATTATTATTTGAATTAGTTCCATCAGGACAGATTGTATTAATCCATGTTATATCTTGTAGATTATTTTGGATTGAATTAACAGATTCAATAGTGATTGTTGTACCTGACAAATTCGAATTTAAGAAAGTACTGTGCCTTAAGTCGGCACCTGTTAAATTAAGGTTTTTGAGATCTTTGGCATTCCAATATTCACCTACTAAATTTGCATATGGGCCAAAAAGGGTGTTTGATGTAAAAGACCCTCTACATTCCCAATTTTCAGGAAGAGACGCCGGACATTGCCAAAGGTCCGTAGCATGAACTCTATACATGATTGCTCCACTTAAATCTACATTAGCCATGCGTGAATTAACCAGGGTTACATAACTAAGATCTGCGTATGAGAGATTCGTATATGAGAGATCAGCATCTCTAAAGTTAGCTTCACGAAGATTTTCATAACTCAAATCCAAACCAGTAAAGCTATTGTAAAATGCACGATGTTTCCAATTAAATTGTTCAAGTGTTTGAAGAGTGTTCTTAATATCTGTATAATTAACAATTAGGGAGGCCACTATTAACTGCAAATCTCCTATCGAAGCATTTGCATCAATAAAAACCACATTTTCATCGGTTCCATCGTAGCAATCTTCGAATCCATCATTTACTAAGAAAAATGGTATTAATTCCCCATTTTCACATTCAAAGTCATCATAAGGGTCAACGGTTGATGTTATATTGAAAATCTCTGCGTAAATACTTATGATTTGGGAATTAATTTCATCCATAATAACTCTCAACTCATTTATAGAATAGTTTGAGTCCTCCAGTAATACCAGTAGTGAATCTCTGTACGTCTCTGCATCAGCTATTGATGATTGTAGCATAGCCACATTTGAGTTCAATGTTGCAATCTCAGTATTCCTTTCTTGAAGAGTAATTTCCATGTTATAGATAGTCTCATTCATTTGATCATTTGATTGTTGTAAATCTTCTATCTGTTGTTCTAAATCAGTAGTATCAGTTCCAGTACATCCGGCAAGAGCGGATGTTAACATTAGCAATACAATAATCATCGGTTTTAGTTGACTCATATCGTTTGGTTGATACTCGAGTGTTTAGAATTTCTTGCACAGCATCTACTTGGGTACCCCTTATTGACGCCCGCATCATAATGGGTAGGGATTATGATGAATAGCAGTTATTCTATTTCAATCGCAGTAGGTGTTAATCGAAATGTATCAGTTCCATCTCCAAGTTGGCCATCGCCATTGTTTCCCCAACAACTTACAGTTCCATCATTTAGTATTGCACATGTGTGTTCTTCTCCTGCAGATATTGCAACTGCAGTTCGCCCAGTTCCTAAACTAGATGTTTGAGTAGGTGTATATCTATCAGTAGTAGTCCCATCTCCAAGTTGACCATAGTAGTTATTCAATCCCCAACAACTTACAGACCCATCATCAAGAATTGCACATGTGTGATAATCTCCTCCAGTTATTGCAACTGCAGTTCGCCCTTCTCCTAAACTAGATGTTTGAGTAGGTGTATCTCTATCAGTACTAGTTCCATCTCCAAGTTGACCTTTGCTATTGTATCCCCAACAACTTACAGATCCATCATCAAGAATTGCACATGTGTGCCTTGTTGCTGCAGTTATTGCAACTGCAGTTCTATCAGTTCCTAAAGTAGATGTTTGAGTAGGTGTATTTCTATTAGTAGTAGTTCCATCTCCAAGTTGGCCATAGCCATTGTATCCCCAACAACTTACAGATCCATCATCAAGAATTGCACATGTATGATATTGCCCACCAGTTATTGCAACTGCAGTTCTATCTGTTCCTAAACTAGATGTTTGAGTAGGTGTATCTCTATCAGTACTAGTTCCATCTCCAAGTTGACCTGCCCAATTGCGTCCCCAACAACTCACAGACCCATCATCAAGAATAGCACATGTGTGGTATCCTCCAGCATTAATTGCAACTGCAGTTCTATCTGTTCCTAGACTAGATGTTTGAGTAGTTGTGTTTCGAGCAGTAGTAGTTCCATCTCCAAGTTGACCATACTCATTGTATCCCCAACAACTTACAGATCCATCATCAAGAATTACACAGGTGTGATATTCTCCTGCAGTTAATGCAACTGCAGTTCGCCCTTCTCCAAAACTAGATATTTGAGTAGGTGTATTTCTATCAGTATTAGTTCCATCTCCAAGTTGGCCATCCCAATTGCCTCCCCAACAACTTACAGAACCATTATCCATAATTGCACATGTGTGATATGCTCCTGCAGTAATTGTAACTTCAAAAAAAACGCACGAACCGTCATCATCAGTAGCCCCTGAATTGTAGTTATTTGCTGTAGAATCCATACATCCCAGAATCTCATCTGAATCTAATACTCCATCATCATCTAAATCATAATCACAAGACCCGTCTTCATCTGTTGCATTTGGATTGTAGTTATTAGCAGTAGAATCGGTACATCCTAGAATCTCCTCGATATCCAAGACACCATCATCATCCAAATCATAATCACAAGAGCCGTCTTCATCAGTAGCCTCTGAATTGTAGTTATTTGCAATTAAATCTCTGCAGCCAAGTACTTCATCGGAATCCAATACTCCATCATCATCTAGATCATAATCACAAGAATCATCTGCATCTGTAGCTTCTAAATCAAGATTATTAGCATTAGAATCCATACATCCTAGAATCTCATCTGCATCTAATACTCCATCATCATCCAAATCATAATCACAAGAATCGTTTTCATCAGTTGCTTCTGAATTGTAGTTATTTGCTGTAGAATCGGTACATCCTAGAATCTCATCGGCATCCAATACTCCATCATCATCCAAATCATAATCACAAGACCCGTCTTCATCTGTAGCATCTAAATTGTAGTTATTAGCTGTTGAATCCATACATCCTAGAATCTCATCTACATCCAATACTCCATCATCATCTAAATCAAAATCACAAGATCCATCATCTTTAGTAACATTTTCATTGTAGTTATTAGCATCTGTATTTGTACATCCAAGAACATCAACTGGACCATCATCTCCAGTACATCCTGCCAAAGGAACTGTTAGCATCATCAAAGTAAATATCATTGCATTAACTTTCTTCATCATATGCTGGTGTCAACTATTGTTTATAGAGAATACTCCTATTGATGAATCTATAATAATCTGAGCGTTACACTATTATGTACCAACTTTACTACCCTAGCTTAGTAGATATTTACAAGTGCATAAACTAGCACCATTAGTAGAAACCCATTATTATAAAGATGGGTTATAGTGACGACCCGAACTTTATAGATACGTAATATAGAACCGTTGTAGTGCTTAGTATCAAGTTCCCTACCGAAGTCGATGTATACTTCATTAAGGGCCCTCCTTGTTATTGTGGTCGGTAAAATAACTAAATGCTTAGGATACTCCAAAACTGGAGGATTTCCAAAATGGCTAATCTCTAATTCCAAGAAGAAAATTGTACAACAAGATAACAAATTATCTTATGCCTGAATAAATTTATGAATTAATTATTCAGACCCTGGAACTACTAGATTTCCTGATAACAATAGTCCACCAATGATTATGTGAAAAATCATTACAACTGGGAATATTATATTGAAGAAACTTGGTTCATTGAGTATTGGAGCCGCAAGGAAGGCTGTACCTACTGCCATCAGACTCGGAAGTACGAATCCCATGGCACCCTCAGGTCGCTGAGAAGAAAAAGCCACAAATCCAATTATAATCATGGCTAGTCCCCATGTTACAGGAGACATTTGCCAAGCAGTAGAACCAGTATCAAAGTAATTTTGTTGTGAGTCTTTTTGATCCGCTTCAGTTTCATATGTACCTACTGGATCAACAGCATCAATATCTGTATTTTCTGCATTGATTACACTGACATTACTACCCATGCCCATGATAAAAGCTACTAATGAGGCAATAATTAGTATACTACCTACTGTAAGTAATTGTTTGTTCATGCCATCTGCATTTACCATCATTTCTGAATTTAATAAATATAATCCTCCAAACATTACCATTGTTCCTAATGATGCAGCAATCAGTAAAGGCATCAGTGTATCTGCTTCTTGTGCCAGAGAATCAGTACCTCGTGTACCTAGATAATCTGCTGCTGGCCAGAGAATAAATGCTCCCATTAGGAGTATCGGTCCTGCTATCAGCATGTACGGCGTTAGGCTTGTGTCACTTCCATTAGACATGAAATTAGGCATTATTATGAGTATTTAAAATTTTATTAAATAAATTTAGTTATACATGTTTTTATATATGATAGTATTTTATCAGTTTTTAAAATTAGATAGTCTTTTTCATAAAATATAAATGAAAACACTCATGTCTAATCATATTTTCGACATGCTATATGGAAGAAGATAAAGGAGGAGAAAATCTTCCATCTGAGGAACCTTCTTCAATATTTATAGGTGGACCTGCAAAAGCAGAAAATATTCTTTCGGGGAGTATTAATAAAAATAAAGAAAATAAAAATATAAAATTTTGGGGAAATAACAATATTGAAGAAACATATCAAACACCTTCTTGGGCTTGGTTTTTGATAGGTCTTATCCTAATTCCTATAGTTCTCAGTATAATCAGTACACTAATATTAACAATTGCAGATTCTGGTTTATTGAGGGAAATAAACTCCTCAAATATAACTAATGGAGATAACGTTACTATTAACGATCAGACGTTTGAAATTTACATTTTTACCATGTCATCGAATTTTGATAATAATTATGGAACAACTTTTTTTTGGGATTTGAATATTGAGTCTTCTAATCCCGGCTCATTAGATTGGATGACTTATATCTCAGGATATTATGATATTATAGATCAAAGAGAGACTCAAGATGATTCAAGTATTATATGGTACGAATCAGACTCCCATTCCGATATGCAAGATGTTTACGATGATCCAAGCGTATATATGAGAGTAATTGAAAATAAAGTAGTAGTTGCGGTTGGAGATAATCTTCCTCCGCCAACTTTTTGTGTATATTATTGGGAAAATAATGACCCTGAGATGAATAGTATTATATTTTCAGCGTGTTTAATATGGCCTATAACAATTATGGGAGGAACTATTTGGAGTTTCAGAACAGATAGGAAACCACTAGCATACGGACTTCTTTCCTCGGGAATAGTGGCTATTATCGCTCTCTTATTATTCAGCTTTTTGTGGTTTATTGGTTTCTAATTTTATTTACTAAATTAATTTATATCTCCTAGCTCTCTTGACCTATTCCTAGCTTTGAGAATAGCTTCAATTACAATTTTTGTATAATTATTCCCTTTAAGATGGCTTATTGCAGCATCTGTAGTCCCTCCTTTGGATGTAACCTCTTTTCGAAGATCCGTTGGATTCAGTTCGGATTTCATAGCAAGTAAAGCGGAACCAAAAAATGTCTGTAAAACCAGTTTTTCTGCCATTTCTCTAGACATTCCCATTTCAATCCCACTTTCTATCATTACTTCTATTGTGTAAAAAACATATGCAGGGCCAGTTCCACTTAGTGCAGTAACAGCATCCATTAAGTCTTCAGGAGCTTGTAAACAAATACCAACTGCATCTAATACATTTCTTACTCTTTCGAGGTCAGTATCACCTACATAAGTACCTCCACAATATATGCTCATACCTTCTCCAACTACAGCAGGAAGATTGGGCATTACGCGGACAATAGGTATATTTCCAAAAAGTACACTTTCAATAGAATTGGTAGTTATGCCAGCTGCAATACTCATTATAGTCTGATTAGACTTTATTGATTTTGAGATTTGCTCAAGCAAAGTCGACATATTCTGTGGCTTCGTTGCTAAAATAACTAAATCAGCTAATTTTGAGGTATTATTAGCATCAATACCATCTACCACGCCTAAATCTCTACATAAAGATTCGACTTTTACTTTATCCACATCACAAATAATAATTTTTTTGGCTTCAATACCGCTTTTATTTACTATCCCTCGAACTAATGCAGAGCCCATATTACCAACTCCAATAATGCCTACTGCGAACTGATTCTCTTTAATCATAGAAATTGGAGTGAGGAGTAATATATCATACCGACCCTTAATTTCTAACAGTAATTCGCCTTTACATACTGACATAAAGAACTCTAGGTGATATGATGCCGTAGCAAAGCATATGCCAAAACTATATTCTGTAAGTATGTTAAAGTTGGGAAAACTAATGAGGTTTTTGACTGCCCTAAGAGGTGCAGTACTCTAAAATATCAATCTACAACTGGAGCTTTGGAAGGTGAGATTAATGGATCTTTTGGAAGCGGATTGATTCTACGGTACGAACCCATATTGACAGATATGTAACAATATAATCGTTGTATTGCTATCCATCAACTTCACTATCGATAAGATTAGGTATCTTCTTTTATGAAATCTTTCAAAAAATTCCATGCTATTTGTGAAGCATCAATTCCGGTTGGATTTCCCTCGGCTCCATCATAATCATTTAGATATGGATTATGTTGAGCATAATTCATTGTGAATAAAACAACCTCTGTATTATTTGCACAATTAGTAAATTTCTTGATTGAATAATCCCAATCAGCAGTCTCGAAATCTGGAGTCAAACCTGGGCAATTGTTAGCAGCTGCCCAATGATACATGTTCTGAATAGCTCCTTCATCTCCTTCCAGAGTTCCAACGACCTGTAAAGATGCAGTGGAAGAAGAACCATACAATAGAAGTGGATCTATCAAACCGTGAATCTCCATAATTGGGACTGGGGAATAATCTGATGGTATCGGTTCATCTGTATAACCAGCCATGCAGGCTACAGCTGTAATTATTTCACTTGCTAAACTAGCCATCTCCTGACTCATGTAACATCCATTACTCCAGCCAGTCAGGTAAATTCTATTTTCCTCTATATTTCTTTCTTCAATTACTCTATCTATGAGTTTCATTAGGAATCCAAAATCATTCTCTTCAGTACAGCACCAACCAAAATTCCAACCATTGTCAACTCCTTCTGGGTGTACAATTATAACATTATCTTGATCGGTAATTCTAGGATAATCAGAAAGATTTGATTGTTCGCCAACAGTTACTCCTAGCCCATGGATATCCATTAGTAATGGGCATGAGTTATTTTCACAGAAACCATAAGTTGCAGTTTCCGGGATATGAATTAGCCAACATCTTTCTTTGCTGTCAAAATCGAAACACTCCCTCTCGTCAACTGGCCCAATAAAAGGAATCTCTATAAGCGTATCAGAGATTTCTGAATTATCATCAGAGACGCAACCAGCGAGTGCTGCTGAAAGCATAATCATCATGAGAGGTGCTGCCATTAATATCCGAGTATGCATGGCAATTGACTAGTTCACTTGTTTTTCAAATATACGGTATTTATCGTCATATTGCTATTTATAATATTCGCTAGGAAAGATCATGCCCTCTTTATCGGATAGAGAGTTATGATTACAATTGTCTGAAGAACCCAAGAACCTAGTAAGAAATAGAGGAATGATCTCGCCACTATGGGAGATACAAGAATTACACCTAGTAGTGAAAGTCCAATTAATTGATAGGAAGGTAATGGTAGGCCACCTTTCTCCACATCCGCCCCATAGAGTAACTCTGTATGGTGTATTCGTAATGATGGGTACCCTCTATGATGCCCACATCAGCAAGGGGCCCCCTTGGTGATGTCACAATTATCGGTAGGCTTTTATCTGCATTACTAAGACAATGAACGATGAAGCACATCGCAGTATTACTAGTAATACTGATGATGACTACCGTTCCGGCTTCGATGAGCCAAGACTACTTGCTAGTCACGACCCCGTCCCAGATGGATACCTCTTCGGGAGTCGACTGCTCCAACCAAACCCATTCCGGCGGGGCCTTCTACGCAGACTGGTCTCTTGGAAACGACTCCTGGGCAGGGACTCAGGACTGCCCGACCTCCTCCATCCAGGCCGCTGTCGACTTGGCTTCCGAGAACGGCACGATGATCGTCAGGGAGGGCGTCTACCACGAGGTCGTCACGTTGGACCAGCATGGGATGAGACTGATGGCAGCCGATGGAGAGAGGGTCATCCTAGATGGCAGCCGGAGCGTTACTGGCGATCTCAGGGGCTCGTGGTCGGTCCATGACTCCTCGTCGACTGAGGGGGTCGTCTGGAAGGCGGACCTCACCCAGGACGCATGGCAACTCTTCGTGGACTACGAAGAGGAGATGCCAGCGAGGTGGCCCAATGCCAACTTCTCCGACGGGACCGCCCTGAACGACGACGAGCACTGGGCGCACGGCAGCGTGGACGTGGATGACTACGAGACGAACTCGTCTGCCACCTGCAACGATGGCATGGCCAAGTACCAGAGCGGCAGCAAGTACTACTGCCTGAACTACCTCAATGGGGAGCTCGAGGACGACAACGCATCCTACCCAGGACACAGCGGCCTCATCGACAGCGGCGTGAACGCAACCGGGGCGATCGCCGTACTGAACATCGGCTCCTTCAGGACGTGGAGTCGAAACGTGACTTCACACAACACCAGCAACGGCTCCTTCAACTTCGAAGAGGTACCCAGTGACGAGTGGAAGTACAAGCACCACATGTACTTCCTGACACAGAAGCTCGAGTTGCTCGACGTGCCTGGTGAGTGGTTCTTCGACCACGAGTCGTCGGCCAACACCGTCTACTACATGCCGAGGGACGGCAGCGACCCCAACGACCTGGACATCAGGATGAAGACTCAACCGTACGCCATACTGTGTTCGGACGACGATGAAGTGGTGGTCGAGGGCTTCGACTACTTCGCCACCACCTTCAGCCTCGATGACTGCGACGGCTCGGAGATCAGGAACTCCACCCTCCTATACCCCAGCACCTCGAAGAGGTCTCTCGGCCATGCGGGCGAGGACATGGACAACCGCTTCGTCTCGAGAGTTGATGACTGCATCGGCTGCCTGGTGGACAGTTGCGACTTCCTCTACACCGACGGGGCGGCCTTCGAGGCCCATGGCGGGGCGTCAAGCTCCCAGAATAACACCATCAACAACTCATACTTCTACCACATCGACTGGTCGGGGTCCGACCAGAAGAGCCTGATGACGACCATCATGATGGATGGCACGACCAACCGATTCACCAACAACACGATGCACAGGACGGGGACCTCGGCGACTATCAGGATAGGCAACGCCCCGCAGATCATGTTCAACGAGATCTACGACACGGCGCACATCCAGTCCGACGGGACTGTGGTGCAGATGATGCAAGCAGAGCAGGAGGGCGCGATTGTCGCCTACAACTGGATCCACGACGTACCCAAGTACGGCATCAGGATGGACGGGCCGTTCGGCGGTACCAACTCAGGTAGGAACGCGAGCGTGCACCACAACGTGCTGTGGAACACGAACGGCGCCATTGTTGTGAAGGGCGACTACCACAACGTGAGCAACAACACGGTCCTGC
>Ga0233444_10006769_pt1:0-5000 | contig 10153 bp, 5 predicted proteins | sample SI_124_October20_6_FD_182792 | JGI IMG/M metagenome (GOLD analysis project Ga0233444, IMG submission 182792) | Seawater microbial communities from Saanich Inlet, British Columbia, Canada - SI_124_October2016_10_MG | ecosystem: Environmental > Aquatic > Marine > Inlet | place: Canada...
ATTATCGCAGTTGGAAACCACACTGAAGCTTTATTTTGGCCAGGTAAGATGGGTGCATAAACAAATTATATTGCGCTACACTCAAATGACTGAACTGACACGGCAATTAAAAATATTGGGAGCCAGAAATCACAACCGTGCAGCTGCATCGGGTTTAATGGGGCGCTCTCGATTGGAACGTTTGCAGCAGGCATATGAAAAATGGCGTGATCAGGAAGGCCTATTACCAGCGACCTATGATGTATTTTATTTGCAAGCCAGTCATCCTAAAAATATCAAAAGCCGTTAATTCGGATACGATATCAGGGTTTAATAGTAGCCATGCAATCTTTAAAAAAACGATTCTTTATTACCGGAACAGATACTGGTGTGGGCAAGACTTTTGTCGCTGTTGGTTTGCTAGCGAAGGCTCATAAATTAGGTTACAGTACAGCAGCCATTAAACCAGTTGCAGCTGGTTGTGAGCTCACTGCGCAAGGACTGCGTAATGATGATGCACTGCAACTATTGGAACAATGTAGCAAGCCATTGTTGTATGAGCAGGTTAACCCAATGGCACTGCCCGCGCCAATGGCGCCTCATATCGCAGCTGCCGAAGTTGGACTAAAACTAAATGTAAAGCGTCTGTCTGGTTATTGCCGGGGTGTATTGTTACAAAATGCTGATCTCACTCTAGTTGAAGGTGCTGGTGGTTGGCGGGTTCCCCTCAACAGTCAGGAAACCTTAGCACATTTGCCAGTATTGTTAGAATTACCGGTTATTTTAGTGGTGGGAATGCGACTCGGTTGTATCAACCATGCGCTGTTGACTGCCGAGGCTATTGCTCAGGATGGCCTAAAGTTGGCTGGTTGGGTGGCCAATTCGATAGCGGGTGATATGCTTGCCTATGATGATAACATTGCCACCTTGGTGAGGTTACTTCAGGCACCGTTACTTGGTCAAATTCCTTTACTGAAGCAACAAAGTAGTGCGTACGCAAGGAGCCATCAATGTGCTGCACATCTGGATTTGAGATGTTTAGGTATTAATTGACGAACTGTCTGAAAAAATCATTTGATGATCTAGCAAAAAAGTATTATTGCAGGGCATATTTTTTCAAAGTAATTGGTTTGTATCCATTGATTGGGCCTAGGATGCTTTTTTATACCAATAGATTAAATAGGCTGAGATTGTTGAATGAGTGACTTAGCACGCTAAAGGTATAAAGGCTACAACTAGTGTTCCAACGTTAATATTTGACGGTCAGTATAGCTTGCATATTACATTTTGGTCGTGAAAGTAGTCGCCTGATTAGCTTGTACAGTTATTGGCTGATGGCGCATCACCGTGTGGCTGGATTATGGTGCATTCACATATGCACGTTACATGCTACAGTATAACTTCATAAGGTTGCTTGAAAGGCCATATTGTTAACTGGACACACTGCCCATACCACAAACCATAAAATCTTTATAGCAGATTAGTTACATACCGTAAACTAACAATATACTTAAAACTAGCATAAATATTAGTATGTTATTCTTCAGTTTAATGTAGTTTAATCCTCCCAGTAAAACTATTGTAAGCAAAACTGCAATACAGTTAAAGTTACTGATACAAGTGGTTTGTGACGAATATGACCTATTTGTAGATGGCCTATAACAGCAGCAGAAAGAAGACCAGTAATCGATGGATATCAATATCAAGCTAATGGTTATTATGTAAGATTATTTATTTAAAATTCTTGTCGAGTTGAACTGTAATAATTTTAGTTTGAATTCTATTGTCGATAAATAGGTTAGCTTGTGGTATTTAATGTGATATCCGTTCAATTTAATCTGCTTTGGAGTTACGGAGACTTGACTAAAATAGTGGTTTCAGAAGATAATCATCTTTGATTAAAGTGTAAATTTTCTATTTAAAAATATATGATAATAACCATGAATAATAATCAGGTCATGGCATTGACCAATCCTGCTGCAATTAAGATAAAAAATCTTTTGGAAGATGAAGATAATCACCAATTGTACCTGCGTGTTTATGTGACTGGAGGTGGTTGTTCAGGTTTTTCTTACGGCTTTTCTTTTGATCAGAATGTAGCTGAGGATGATACGCTTATTACTAATGGCGATGTTACGATGGCAGTTGATGCCATGTCGATTCAATATCTGGCGGGCGCAACCGTGGATTATCGGGAAAGCCTTCAGGGTTCACAGTTCACAGTTAAAAACCCCAATGCGGTTACCACTTGTGGTTGTGGTTCTAGTTTCTCAATTTAGTTTGAGTCCAGCAGTGGTCATTTCTCAAAGGCTTCTAGCCACTGGTGCTTTCATTTGGTAAGTATTCAATTGCATCAGTGCAGTGGCTGCAAAAGCACTGAATTCTTCTAGTTGTTCCTGATTAAGTGGCTTGGTGTGAGGAAACTTGACTTTTAACGGGTCCTTATGTACACCATTGACTCGAAACTCATAATGTAGGTGAGGGCCAGTGGCATAACCAGAAGTGCCAACGTAGCCAATTACTTGTCCCTGCTTTACTCTTGACCCTTGTTTAACTTTACTATTGTACTTAGACATGTGGGCATACAAAGTAGTGTAGACTCCAGCATGCTGAATTATTATGGTACGACCATAACCGTTTTTATTGCCTCGCCATGTGACACGACCATCTCCTGATGCACGTATAGGTGTGCCGGTTGCGGCGGCATAATCTACTCCGCGATGAGGACGTAAGGTCTTTAAAATAGGATGTAGGCGCTTAGGATTAAATTTTGAACTGATGCGATAGAATTCCACTGGGCTACGTAAAAAAGCCTTGTGCATACTATGGCCCTGAGGCGTATAATATTTTCCATCGACATGGCGCAATGCGGCATGGATCTTATTTTTATTGACAAACTGGGCAGCAATGATGTTCCCAGAGCCAATAAGTTCATCATCAAGATACTTTTCTTCGTACATTAATGTGAAAATATCCCCAGAACGAATATCCAGTGCAAAATCGATATCCCACCCAAATATGGTTGTCAATTCAATCAGTTTTTGTTCAGATAGACCAGCTTTCTGGCCATCCACAAATAATGATTCTTTAATAACTCCCTTTACAAAACGAGTTCTAATATCTGGCTCCCGTTTTTCAAATTTAGCATGATAAGCATTTTCTGACCGGATGATGACCAAGCTTTCCAGCGGGCTTTTAATATGGCGAATCTTTTGCAATTGATTATTGGCAATAATGAATTGCAATTCATCTCCTGGAAATAGCGTATCTAGCGCGGATCCTTTGCCAATTGCCTTAGAAACTTGATATACATCCTGTGGAGTCAGCCCAATCCGCTTGAACAACGTTGACAAATTATCACCGGCCTCTACCGTAATTTTTTGCCAATCTTCTATAATATGGTCTGTCAAACATTTAGATGTAACGCTAGGCAATTTGGATATATTGCACGGGGCAAGACTTTTGATCATTACATCATTAACATTTATATCAGATGCTAGCTTAGTGTGAAACTGAATATTTATGGCGAGGGTTAGGAAAGTGACCAGTGCTATGATGACGATCAGGTATCCTCTCGGAAAGTTTTGTAATAAGATATGCATATCAATTCATATATTGTGAGTTCAGAATCAGCACGTTGTTTAACGTGGTATCATCGCACTAACACTTTTTATTCAGTGTTCCTACAGGGGCTGGTTTTTGTTTAGGCTTAATATATATAACATCATAATGAACTATTTAAATGCTTGAAATAGTATTATTATTATGTGTTGTGATTTAATCAAATTACAAAGAATCCTCGTATTTAATGGGAGCAGTATCGATAGGCTCATTTAAATATGTCTTTCTGTAACACGTTATAATATAACTTACAGTTATTGTTGGTGAACAGATAGCTTCGGAATTCTATTATTTCAAGTAAACCCTGATGTAAAATTACATGCAAAAATCGTGTTTTCAATTGAACTACCCAACTGTTAACATTATAGCACTTTAAATGCTATTTTATAGCATAATAAAACCATTATAATAAATGAGTTAACCAATTTTTTTTTGCAATTGAATTAACACAGCACAGCTGTATATGATATTTCAAGACATCTGTAATAACGCTAGGATGATATTATTTCTTATCAGCTACAAACGTATTGTTTCATCAACCAAGTATTGAAACAGTAAAAGCGAGTTCTAATCAGGCATTGCTTTCAACTTGTTATAGTATAATCCACGTAAAGCCCATATATTGAGTTCGGATAAACAAAGTGAATCACCTATGTTAACAATAGACCAGACGTTGTTAGATGATCTGCAAATGCGTGGTTTGGTCAGCCAGATGACATCAGCGGAACTGCTGGCTCAGTATCTATCAGAGCCGAGAGTTATATACTGTGGCTTTGATCCAACTGCAGACAGCTTGCACATCGGTAGCTTGGTGCCATTGCTGGTATTGCGCCGCTTCCAACTTGCTGGACATAAACCACTACTTCTAGTCGGCGGTGCTACTGGCTTGATAGGTGATCCAAGCTTTAAGGCCAAAGAACGCAAACTCAACTCTTCCGAACAGGTTGAAGCATGGGTGAATTGCCTCAAGCTACAATTGTCACGGTTTGTTGAATTTAATGATTCAGCCAATGGTGCAGAGGTAGTTAACAACCACGATTGGATCAAGAATATTGGGGTAATCAGTTTTTTACGAGATATCGGTAAACATTTTCCCGTCAATGCCATGATTCAGAAGGAATCGGTTAAGCAACGACTAGATAGAGATGATGAAGGTATATCATTTACTGAATTTACCTATATGATACTACAGGCTCTCGATTTTGCTGAATTGAATCTACGATACAACTGTACTTTACAAATTGGCGGCAGTGATCAATGGGGCAATATTACTGGCGGTATTGAGTTGACGCGCCGTCTCTATCGTAAACAAGTATTTGGTTTGACTTTGCCATTGATTACCAAATCAAATGGCACTAAGTTTGGTAAGACTGAGAGTGGCACCATTTGGTTGGATGCAT
>Ga0233444_10006771_pt1 | contig 10151 bp, 2 predicted proteins | sample SI_124_October20_6_FD_182792 | JGI IMG/M metagenome (GOLD analysis project Ga0233444, IMG submission 182792) | Seawater microbial communities from Saanich Inlet, British Columbia, Canada - SI_124_October2016_10_MG | ecosystem: Environmental > Aquatic > Marine > Inlet | place: Canada: British...
CAGGAATCGTAAAGTCACAATTTTCACTTGCAGTTCCTTCTTGGTCTTCAGGACATGCAATTGTTGGGTCGGTAGTATCCGAAACAACCAGATTAAAGTTACAAGTCGCTGTATTAGAAGCGCCATCAGTAGCTGTTAAAACGATAGTGGTAGTTCCCACCTCTACGACTGTTCCTGGAGCTGGTACTTGGGTAAGGGTTACTTCGGTACAGTTATCGGTTGCAGTAGCTAAATCGGTATAATCAGGAATCGTAAAGTCACAATTTTCACTTGCAGTTCCTTCTTGGTCTTCAGGACATGCAATTGTTGGGTCGGTAGTATCCGAAACAACCAGATTAAAGTTACAAGTCGCTGTATTAGAAGCGCCATCTGTTGCTGTTAATACAATAGTGGTAGTTCCTGCTTCTACTACTGTCCCTGGTGCTGGAAGTTGAGTAACCGTTACATCACTACAGTTATCTGCAGCTGTTGCCAAGGAGGTATAATCAGGCAATGTAAAATTACAGCTTGTATCTACTAGGCCTTCTTGGTCTTCCGGACAGTTTATTGTTGGGCTGCTGGTATCAGAAACCAGCACATCGAAAGTACAAGTTGCTGTATTTGAAGCTCCATCAGTTGCCGTTAATACAATGGTAGTGCTTCCAAGATCTACTACTGTTCCTGGAGCTGGAAGTTGAGTAACCGTTACATCACTACAGTTATCTGCTGTTGTTGCCAATGAGGTATAATCAGGCAATGTGAAGTTACAACTTGCATCTACTGATTCTTCTTGGTCTTCAGGACAGCTTATGGTTGGATTGGTGTTATCAGAAACCAGTACATCGAAAGTACAAGTTGCTGTATTTGAAGCTCCATCTGTTACTGTTAAAACAATGGTAGTGCTTCCAAGTGCTACTATTGTTCCTGGTACTGGTACTTGGCTAACCGTTACAACGGTGCAATTATCTGCAGCTGTTGCCAAGGAGGTATAATCAGGCAATGTAAAATTACAAGTTGCATCTACTGAACCTTCTTGGTCTTCAGGACATGTTATTGTTGGATTTGTAGTCTCAATTTGAAGAATTAATGCTACAATTCCAAAACAACCACTACTTGAGTTCTCTAGTCTAGCAAATACAGTTTGTGTATTGGGTGTGGTATTGGTGTAAGGACTCGTTAGTGGTCCAGTATTCGATTCTGCATCAGATAAAGTTTCATAATAGCTAACTATATACAGCAAAGGATCTTGACCATTAAGAATCTCTGCATCCTTGACGGTTAAATCAAATTCTGCAAATCCATCATTGTTATCATCACAGGCTTCTATTGGAGTTGGGGTATTGGTTAATGGTAGTGGATTTACCATTAATTCCATAACAAAGGTATCAAAACAACCAGTTACAGCACTTTCTACACGTACAACTATCGCCTGCGGATTAGTATCATTAAGGTATGGACTCGATAGTGCATTGACTCCTGCATCGGCATCGGCTTGTGAAATATGATAGGTAAGTACCAAATCTGGATCGCCACCTACAATAGTTGGAGTCTGACTCTCTAAATCAAATTCGATAAAACCGTCGGTATCATCATCACACAATTCATACAAAGGAACTTCTACGTAGATAGGAAGCGTATTTATAATTAAATTAAAATTTCCAATAGTGCTACAGCCAGTTACATTACTTTCTGCACGTACAAATACAGTTTGTGTATTGGGTGTGGTATTGGTGTAAGGACTCGTTAGTGGTCCAGTATTCGATTCTGCATCAGATAAAGTTTCATAATAGCTAACTATATACAGCAAAGGATCTTGACCATTAAGAATCTCTGCATCCTTGACGGTTAAATCAAATTCTGCAAATCCATCATTGTTATCATCACACAATGTATAATCGCTTATAGGATCTGTAATCGCTGGTGCAGAATCAACTATTAAGTTTAATGTAGTGGTATCAAAATTATTATTTAAAGGATTCGTTAGCCTAGGATATACAGTTTGAAAGTCGATTGTAGTATTTTCAAAGGCATTAGGGTTAGCAATAGGATTTGTACCTGAGCTTGCATTTTCTTGTGTTACATGATAGGTAACTGTTAAACCAGTTTGGTCTCCTAAAATCTGTGATTCTCTAATTGTTAAATCAAAAATCGAAAACCCATCATTAGGTGTTTCATCACAAAGCCTTATTGAAGAAGGGGTATTAGCAATAATTGGTACAGCACCTGAGCAATCAGAACCATCATAATTTAAAATCTGTGTTCCAGCATTTGATCCTGTACAATCTACTATACTAAGGCCTGGGGTAAATGGTCCACATGCTGTATAGAATTGATCATCAAATGCTGCACCTATCACATTAAAACAGATGTCTACCAATGCATCTAAATTAATCATTTGAATTTTTAAATGTCCTAATACTGCTGGTGTATCGGTTACATTATCAGCAGCAATACTTCCCGCAGATAACGCTTGTTGCCATGCAATAGAGACCGTGCCATTGGTATTGCTATTGATAATAGGATCGCTATAAATGGATAGAACATTTGTTTCAGCAAGAATGGATCCTGCGGTATATTCAAAATCAACTGTTGCATCTCCTATGGAGGTTCCAAAGGCTGCTGGATTGTAATCCACATAAAACTGACCTGTTCCCAATTTAAAATTTGAAGTTGATGTACGCATAATCATTACATCTACTTCGTAATAATTGTTTGTTCCATCATTTGTTATTTTAGCATCATCAAATGTTAGTGCTAGATTTTGAGCATTTAAAAAAGTGCTTGTTAAAATAAACAAAGAGCTTAATAAGAGTAATTTTTTCATAGATTTAATTAAAATTGTTCACCATTTCCTGTATTAGGAGTTATTATATTATTTATATCTGTATTTTGAACTTGGCCATTCATGTCCATATCTGCAGGAGAGTATCCTGAACTTCCCAATAAAAGAATAACATCTGAAGCATCCGAATTCTGAACCTGTCCATTACTGTCAAAGTCTCCTGAAAACATCGCATAAACATTCTCTCCCATATCAGCAAGTGCATTAACACCACCAAATATTACATTTTGATTTGAACTAAAATCGACCGTTGTAGTTCCAGAAAATACTATTGGAGCTGCGCTTAAAATTCCGAGATGATTTCGATGATTCACTAAAACATAATAATTACCTTCAAAGGTATTAAATATGAGATTAGAAGTACCATCGGTATTTACAATATCTCCATCTCGTTGCAACAATGCAGATTTAGATTCAATAATGATTGTATAGTCATTTTCATCACGCAGTTCAACCCAAATCCAATCAACAATATCATTTTCTGCTAATCCTAGACCAGAGATACCTCCTAAATTAAACACTGCAGCGTCAGCTATGGCATTATCGGGGTATGGACTTGTTGTTTGGAGTAATCCATTAACTCTTAAATCATCTCGCATTAAACCAGTATTAGCGTCGTAAGGACCTTGTAATAAAACCCTTGTATTAATGGAAACTATATCTATAACATTGACAGTTCTTATTACTGTTACGGCCTGATTGCCTGATGAATCTGTTACATTATAACTCAATACATAACTGCCAACCGTAGTAGTATCAAAAGTACCTGTAACAACTATACTCGATGCTAAATCTCCATCATCTCCATCAAAAGCAGTCGCTCCAGGATCCGTATAAGTACTGCCAACTTGTATAGTAACAGCACTATTTCCTAATAATGTAATCAAAGGGATCTCCCCTAAATCATATAAATAACCATTTTCTTTTAGATAATATACTTGGTGAGGTTGTCCTTGATTTTCAACCATATCTGTAACAAGCAATTCCATCTTTATATATCCATCGTCTAATAAAGAAAAATCGATTGATTCAATATCAAAACTGCTCGATTCAATGTCACCACTGATATATAAAGATGGACTAAAAGAATTTTCCGGCACTACACTAGCGATTTCAAGATCATAGGAGCCTCCAATATCTTGCTCTTCAACAACCACAACAATAATAATGTCATCTAAATTACTGGTTCCGTCATCTTGAATATTTGAACTTGAATAATATGAGGCAGGGTAAAAAGTATCTTTTATATATTCTGTACTTAATGTTGCTATTAATTGATCTTCAGTGTCTGTCACTTGAACAGTAAACATGATGTTACCATCTAAAACACCGGAGGTATTAATCTCATTTAAATCAATACTATCTGCTTCAAAAACTCCATTTCCTTGAACAACAGCACCTCCTGTTAAACTATAAATTGTATAAATATAATTTAACCCTTCACAAGGAGAGCAACTTATAGAGGCAGAGATATTTTCTACATTAGAAGCATTCACATAGTCACTCAAGATCTCTGCAGCAAGAGGTTCATCAAGTTCTACATCAGACTCAATAATATCAAAACGGACTAATTCTACAAAAGAATATCGTTTAATATTCCCTGCTTTATCACGAATATCTGCAGATGCCATACCCCATACTCCAGGTGGAGATCCGGCTGGGAGTACTAGGTCAAAGTGATATACAGCCCAATTGGAATTTAATGCAGGGTTAAAATCATAGACATCTAATTCTGGATGATTCATTGTTGAGTTACCCGTTTGAAACCCGTGGTCTCTTCCTAAAGGATCTCTTAATACAAATCCAACAGTTGCAACACCAGATTCATGTCCTTCATAATCGGATAAATCTCTAGCTATCATGGTAATATCTACTCTAGTCTCTCCGTTTGGAGCCTCTGGATTGGTGGGCTCTGCTATAATTGTAATATTATTTAAGTCTAATTCAGGGCTTATGTAGTCAGGGTAGGTTGTTTCCACATAAATACTGTCCCTCACATCCTTAAATAGTTTCAGTTTTTGACTTTCTGGTATGTTAAAATCTGTAGTATCATTTACAAAATACGTGTTAGAATAATTCCGTCCTGAATCTTGCATATTCACCATAGAAACTGCATAGTACCCTGATGGAAACCATTCAGGAATAGCTAAATATTGTTCAAAATATTTGATACTATTATAATCATCCTCCCATTCTGGAGTATTGATATTTGAGGGACCTCCTTGTATTTGTTTTTCATATACTTGAGCATCAGAGTCATCTAATATTGGATGAAAAATTCTAGTAATGGTTCTAAGCATGGGACTATTGTCATACACTGAGTAAGCAAATTTTATGGCTTGCATCAAAACACCGTTTTCTTCATCACTAGGCTCTGTATCATAAGCGGGATTAAAATAACCATCTTGAACCTCCATTGTTAAGTCATAGTTCCAAGATGGAGGTAAAATATCTTCTAATGGATTTTCTAAATATAATTTCCATCCAATGGTAGATGTATTCTCATATCTTTGATTTCCTACCTCATCAGAGATTTTAAAAGAGGTTAAATTCCAATAACCACTCTTCTCAAGTTTTGAAAAGGTTGTGGTCCCTACTAATATTGAATCTAGTGCTTGACCGTTCTCAGTACTCATCCCTATATCATGAATTGTTCCGCTTGTTGATGACAAACGAATATAACCACTAGCTGCACCGTCTAGTGTTGGATCTATAGAATTTAAAGTTGCTCTTATAGTTACTTGTTTGTCTTCCTCTGGCGCACCAGTAACATCAATCTCCATTTTGGTTACCTTCCCTGGAAATACATAATCTGGGAACAAGTTATATACCGTAAACGTTAACTCTTCTGGAATCATTGCCACGTATCTAGTACCATGCATTATTCTATCTCTTATAAACTCATACTTTTGAACAGAAACTGTTAAAAGAGCATCTGGATTGGTAAGGTAGAAAGCAATGGATTCTGCCATATCTTCATTTGGATTTAAAAGGTGTGCATACGGAGAAACAAAACCTGTTGTTTGCGATGTAGACCATCCTGATTCAGATGATGGATCTTCAAACCATCCACCAACTTCTGTCCAATCATCTTTTAATTCTTGATCAAAAGCATATGCCCACAAAAAGTGAGCTTTCTCATGCAATATTAATCTTCTTACGTCATTTATTTCTCCTGTAAATGCCTTGCTCATCCACTCTATTGTGTTAAAACCAGTCCATGCAATGGCTGCTGCTGCTGGATATGTTGGGTTATCTTGACCATTAATCCTTCTAACTAAATATTGGAGACCTTGCTGTTTATGAAAACCATCCGGAAGCTCTTCAAACATTGCTAATATTTCCATTTTTTCTTCATCAAAAAATTCTTGAAAATTTGAAGAATCCTCTCCCATTAAATCTTCTGTCTCCTGGTTCGGTAACATAAATCTAACACCAAAACTCTCTTGCGCAATCCAATTGACCATTCCATCATTTGAAGCAAAATCAGTAATAAAATTAACAATTGCCTTATAAAGTCTTTTTGAATAAAACTTTCCTTTTATTCCATCTACAGTTACAATTTGAGGAGTAGCGTAAGTAAAAGCATCTTTTCCAACTCTAGCAATCTTAATATTGTCTACAGTAGATAATTCTAAATCACGATCTAAAATATCGTTTGATAGGGTAAAGATTCCTGTTACGTTTTCTCCTGTTTCAAAATTAACTTCATTTCCTTCTCCAAATGGATTAAAAGGAAGTGATTCAAACATTTTATATAACCTGTAGCTATCGTCCATAGACCAAGGTTCCTCTTCATCAGATAATACAACCCCGTATTCGTTTCTTAATTTTATAGATGAATAATCGTCTGGAACAGGCACTGTATCATTTAAAACAACAATCTCTGTTGGTTCATTGATATAGACCTGTGTAGCATGACCAACATAACTGTCATCATCTTGCCAAGTATAACTATAATCTTCACCTGTTGCTGGGATTAAAGTGTAAGTGGCACTTGTGTCGTCTGGAACATCAATCAATTGAGATGAGGGATAATAATATCCTGTGGCATCCAAAAATAGTGCCCACTGACCTTCACTTAAATCAAAGCTTACAGAGACAGGACTGTTGTCAATATTTTTAGCCCATAGTTGATACTGATTTTCAACACCTTTTTGAAAAATAACTCGTATAGAATCTCCAACTATCAATCCATCAATATTAACATCGAAATTGTTTTGTGAAAAACATATATTAGTAAATATTAATGTAAGAAACAATAATTTTTTCATGATTATTAGTTTAGTTATTTATAATTAATTGTTTGTATGATGTACCTTGCTCACCTCTAATAAGAATCATATAGGTAGCATTTGCTAACTTAGAAATATCTAAGTTTTTCTCTGTACCCATATTGGTTAAATCTAATTTAGTTATCATTCTACCCATTAAGTCATAAACCGTAACATCAAATAATTCTAAATTGTTAGGATTGCTTAAATAAACATAGTTATCAGCTGGATTAGGGTAAAGTATCAATGAACCTAATTCAGTTTCATTAGCATTTAATATCTCTTCTATAAGAAGTTCAAAACTACATGAAGACATATTTCCAAATTCATCTTCAGCAGTTAATAAAACAACATATGTGCCAAAATCTAGATCTGTTCCGGCAACTGGATCTTGTGTAAAGTTAGTTACAGGGTCGGTACAATTGTCTATTGCAGATGCCTCACCATTTGCCCAATAATCAGGTACTTCGAAGAGGTCACCTATTTCAAGAACAATAGATTGGTCTTCAGGACATGCAATTGTTGGGTCGGTAGTATCCGAAACAACCAGATTAAAGTTACAAGTCGCTGTATTAGAAGCGCCATCAGTAGCTGTTAAAACGATAGTGGTAGTTCCCACCTCTACGACTGTTCCTGGAGCTGGTACTTGGGTAAGGGTTACTTCGGTACAGTTATCGGTTGCAGTAGCTAAATCGGTATAATCAGGAATCGTAAAGTCACAATTTTCACTTGCAGTTCCTTCTTGGTCTTCAGGACATGCAATTGTTGGGTCGGAAGAATCTATTAAAAGTATTAATTCCACCAATCCAAAACATCCAGTGCTTGTGTTTTCCAATCGGGCAAAAATGGTTTGAGTATTAGGTACTGTATTAGTGTAAGGGCTAACCAGTTGATTCGTTGCTGATTCTGCATCTTGAGTGGTTTCATAATAGCTTACAACGACCCCGGTCGCTCCACCAATAATTTCCGCATCTTTGTCGGTAAGTATAAAATCTGCAAAACCGTCATTATTATCGTCACAAGCTTCAAGTGGTGTCGGAGATACTGGTGTAGGTTTGGGAAGAACTTCTAGGGTTAGAAGGGTGGTATCAAAATTATTATTTGAAGGGTCAGCCAGTCTGGGATAAACAATTTGAGGGTTAGTTGTATTTGCATATGATGTAGGATCAACAATAGGATTGTTTCCCGCATCAGCATCGTCCTGTGATTCGTGATAAGTAATTGTTAAACCAGTTTGAGTTCCTAAAATTTGTGACTCCCGAATCGTTAAATCAAAAATTGTAGATTCATCGTCATCATCATCACAAAGTTGAATGGATGAAGGTGCATTTGCAACAATTATGATCACTTCTCCATTTTCAAGAGGAGGACTGCTAATATTTTGATTTGTTTGATCACTTATGATCACATTGTTAAAATTGAATAAATAAATACCAGGACTTACATTTTCTTCAATTAAAATAGGTAACGAAATAATAGACGAATCTCCTGGATTGATCAAAAGGTTACTAGTAGAGAATAAAATAATTCTATACGTAGTCCCACTTAAATATGAAGCGGCAATAGAAAAACCTTCTGATCTATCTGTTGTTTCAACATTATCGATATTTAAGTTAAAATCGTTGGGCAATTCTAAATCAAACTGCACGGCTCTAACAGGATCATTATTTATTAGCAGAGTTTGAAAAAAATTTATTTCGTTAAGGTAACCCTGTTGATTTTCTATCATCAAAAAATTTTGAGATGCGGCTTTGTTTATAAAAAAAACAAACAACAGCAAGTACAAAGTGTTTTTAAATTTCATTACCTCTATTTTACTTTTAAATCAAACGAATGTTAAGCACAGTTCCACCATTAGCTTTTAGACTAATTATTAACAATTAATTGCTTTGTTGTAGTTCCTTGACTTGCATTAATCACAATAAAATAAGTAGCATTGGCAAAATCAGAAACATCGATAGTTATCTCTGATTCCATAGCAGTTAAATCTATTTTTTTAATTATTCTTCCGCTTAGGTCATGTATAGAAACGTTATTTAAATCTAGTTGACTAGGATTACTCAGATAAACTTTATTGTTTGCAGGGTTTGGAAATAACATAATTGATTTAAAATATTGATCGTCGTTAGTTCCTAATACTTCTTCTATTGTCAATTCAAAACTACAAGTTGAAACATTACCGTTTTCATCTTCTGCTGTAAGGGTAACTATTTCTAATCCAATCCCAAGTAAGGTACCTGGTACAGGATTTTGGGTTAAAATAATTATCGGATCGGTACAGTTATCGGTTGCAGTAGCTTCACCATTTTCCCAATAATCTGGTACTTCATACAGTTCACCTGAATCAAGTAAAATAGACTGGTCTGTTGGACAAGTAATTGTTGGAATAGTGGTATCAATTAAAAGTGTTAAATCCACAATCCCAAAACAGCCAGTGGTTACATTTTCCAATCTGGCATAAATAGTTTGAACATCAGGTACTTCATTAATATAAATACTTGGTAGTGGGTTATTACCGGCTGATGCATTTTCGATGTTTACGTGGTAGGTAATATTAACTCCAGTGTTTCCACCGATAATTTCCGCATCTTTTTGAGAAAGATCAAATGCTGCAAATCCATCATTGTCATCATCACAAGCTTCTAATGGAGTTGGAGGTATTGGTGTTGGTACAGGTAGAACAGTTAATGTTAATAGGGTGGTATCAAAATAATTATTTGAAGGATCCGATAGCCTAGGATAAAGATTTTGTGGGTTCGTTAAATTTACATAGGAAGTAGGGTTAGCAATAGCATTAACTCCTGTTTCTGCATCTGACGGAGTTTCATGATAGGTAACTGTTAAACCAGTTTGGTCTCCTAAAATCTGTGATTCTCTAATTGTTAAATCAAATTCAGCTAAACCATCGTTGGGAAATTCATCACAGGCTTCTAATGGATTTGGAGCATTAGCAATAATTGGTACAGCGCCTAAGCAATCAGAACCATCATAATTTAAAATCTGTGTTCCAGCATTTGATCCTATACAATTTACTATACTAAGGCCTGGGGTAAATG
>Ga0233444_10006772_pt1 | contig 10149 bp, 10 predicted proteins | sample SI_124_October20_6_FD_182792 | JGI IMG/M metagenome (GOLD analysis project Ga0233444, IMG submission 182792) | Seawater microbial communities from Saanich Inlet, British Columbia, Canada - SI_124_October2016_10_MG | ecosystem: Environmental > Aquatic > Marine > Inlet | place: Canada: British...
TAGTCAAGGTTTCAAATCTTACATAAAGTTTTCAGGAAAATACCTTTAAAAAAATTCACTTATGTCTTTGTTGATTTAAATAGTTTGTGGCTCAGTTTAAAGCATTAATCGATGTTTACATTTACAGCGGACAAGAACCCATTAGAGATGACGTATTTAAATGCTTAGATGATAGACCTAGTATTTTACAAGCCAGGACTATTGGTGAACGAATTGTAGAAAAAATGCGAGATTTTGTGAATGTTTTTGAATATCAGATGAAATCATAAAAAAAACCCTAAACCAAATTAGATTTTTTGAAGCTGAACTGGTTGGGCGTAACCATTTGCTCCTTTACCGCATACATTACAATACCAGCAGTATTATTAACACCCAATTTTTTCATGATGTTTTTTCGATGCGTATTTACCGTATGGTTGCTTAAATAGACAATGGCCGCAATCTGAGAATTGGTGTAGCCCTCAGCAATAAACCGAATTATCTGTAGCTCTCTATCGCTCAAACTCACCGGATTGGGATCCAGTGACTTAAAAGAAATATTCTTAGGATTTATATTTTCCTTTCTCATCTGAGCCACTATATCGTTACAAAAAAACTTAGTACCCCCACTAGTAGCAGTAAACGCATCTTTTATCTCCTGCACCGAGCATTCTTTCTTTATATGGCTCTCTATCCCCGCCTCTACCGCCTGAACAATAGTCTGCGCATTGGTATAAGGAGTAAGTGCCATTACCAACATCTTTGGATACTTGTTTTTCAACTCTACTACCTTATTCAAAGAAAAACCCTTGGAAGTATAGTCTATAATCAATAATATATTTTTAGTAACTTTTAAATATTCTTTTAAAGGAGCAAATTTGGAAAAAGTAACTATGCTCTCTCCCACCAGTGGATGCAATATAGACCTTAACCCATTTAGAATAAGTTCCGAGTGGTCTGCTATTACAATATTTCTTTTCAAGCCTTATTAAGAATGATTATAAATAAGAAACAAATATATCAATATGTGCCAATAAAAGAGCAATTGTTAAAAAAGAAATAAAATATTTATAAAATAATGTACAGCAAGGAACACAAACGAGAGATAAAAACACTTTTTTACACCAGCTTTGGCAAGTATATGTCTAAAAACAATGCCTCTACTGGCAAAATAAAATGGCTAAATTATCCAACCCAAGTAAAAGACATTTATTTTAGAATTTCTCTAGAAACCAAATATGCCGAGGTATACATAGACCTGCAACACCAAGACCAAAGCCTAAGAAATCTGTTTTACGATCAGTTTCTAGAACTGAAAACAGTTTTTAAAAATACCCTTGGCCAAGATTGGCACTGGAATAGAGAACAAGAAAATGAATACGGCAAGAAATGTGCTAGAATTACCACCACCCTACAAGAAGTAAACCTCTACAACAAAGATACCTGGGCAGAGACTTTTCAGTTTTTTGAAAAACACCTTCTAAACTTAGATGTATTTTGGTCGGAATTTAAAGATCTATTTAAAGACCTAGAAAACTAATTATTGAACTAAATATTCTCGTCAAATATTTTTTGAATCTCTTCATTGAGTTGCATCTCCCCATCCACATAAATAGCTGGTCTTGGCGACATAGGATCCATTAAATTGCCGTCTTTGTCTATTAGAATAAATCTTGGAATACCCTCTATCACATAATCGGTAACAAACTTGGATCGCCATGCCTTGTCTGCAATTATTTGTATTCCCTCTAACTCTTTATCAACAATCATATCCTTCCACTTGGAGATGTTTTTAAGCTGGTCTATAGACAAACTTACAAAGGCAATGTCTTCTTCTCTATACTTCTCTTCCAACTGCTTTAAAAATGGTATCTGCGCCTTACAAGGACCGCACCAAGTAGCCCATACATCTACATACACCAATTGTCCCTTCAACGATTCTAAGGAGATATTCTTTCCACTACTATCTGGATAGTTAAACGATGGAGAAGGACTTCCCTTTTTAAGAGTTTTTATTCTATCGTATTTTTCCTTAATTCTATTTATGCCCTTGTCATTAGAAGCTAACTTTACATAAGTTTGGTAATATATATCTAGCTTTTCCATATTGTAAAAAGAAATGCCTCTTTTTAAAGTAGTTACAATAGATTTTTTTTGCATCTCCAATAACTCTTCATTATATAGTTCCAAGGTCTTTAAGTCTCCACTAGTAAGGCCAGCCACAAAATAAGAACTTAAGAAATATCTATAATCATTATTAGAAGCAAACATCACAGAATCCTTAAAATCTATTTTGTCTATTTCGCTGTCCAAATATTGGGTAATAATACCCTTTGTTTTTCCAGCAAAATAATCTTCTCCCAACTTGGTAATTAGATTATTTAGCATCTGAAAACGAAACTTGTCTGCTTGACTCTCTAGAAATTGCTCGTTTTCTATCTCAGACTCGTTGAGCAATTTCATTAAAGAAGCATTCGTTTTTAATTCATAATCGAAATACTCTTGATTCTCCATCTTTTTATAAGTTTCAGAGTCTATTGCGTTCTTTTCATTGAATAAAAAGTAACTGGCATTAAAATTATTTGGTTTCTCTCCTATTCCACTATACTTTAAAGTCTCGTCAAACTCCTTTCCATCCAAAGAAATATCAAGACGGTATCCCGGAGCCAAATACATAGCAGTGCTTTCCTTAGTATCATAGAAAGTAAAGTTTCCTTCTTTTATAACCAATGTATCGTCAAAAGTACCATTGGTATTTACATCGATTACTTTTATATATCCATTGCCTCTAATAGTAATCTTATCGCTATTTGGATTGGTAATCTCCCCAGACAATCTTACATAACTACTTAAATCTTGAGAATAGATTACATTCAAAGAATAAGTTAAGGCCAAAGTTGTTAATATTGTGAGAAATTTGTGGAAGTTTGTCTTAGAAGTCATATTCAAAATTTAAGTTATTTATTCAAATATAATTTTAATTAAATGATAAAAAAAGGAGAAATTATAAAACTTGAAATAGTAGATTATGCTTTTGTAGGAAAAGGAATTGCCAAACTAAATATAGAAGATAGAGACTATATTGTTTTTGTACAACACGGGATAAAAGGCCAAATAGCAAACGTAAAAATCACCAAGAAAAAACCCAACTATGCCGAAGGGACTATTACCGAAATAATCCAACATTCTCCACTAGAAAAAACTACCAAATTCCAACCTATTTCAGGATCGCCCTACATAAATCTTCCAATAGAAGAACAAAAAAAGATGAAGCTTCAAGTAACCAAAGAAGTTTTTACTAAAATTGGAAAAATTAAAGACATAGATTCTCTCTTCGATCAGTGGATTTCTTCCCCATCTAATTACCATTACAGAAATAAAATGGAATATTCTTTTTCTTCCATTGGCTATAACCTAGAAAAACAAGTGGTAGAAGACGATGTATTTAACCTTGGCTTTAAAAGAAAAGGTACCTGGTGGATGGTGGAAAATCTAGATGCCGATTCTGGCCTTTTTGACCAAGAACTAGATACTAAACTATTTCTAATAAGAAACCATCTCTACCAAACTGGATTGCCTGTTTGGCACCCACCAAAAAAAGAAGGTTTTTTTAGGCATTTGGTAGTTAGAAAAAGCTTTTCCAACAACCAGCTTTTATTCAACTTAGTAACTTCTTCCAAATCCCTAAACAAATTTGACCTTCCTGCTTTTGGAAACTATCTTAAAGAAATTCTTGGAGAGCGTTTGGCAGGACTAATCCACACCACCAACGACGATGTAGCCGACAGAGAGAAACTCGACAAAGGTTCCAGTAAACTTATTACAGGAAATTCTACCATAGAAGAAACCATCAATGGACTAAATTTTGAAATTAGTATGCAAAGCTTTTTTCAAACCAATCCCTTATGTGCAGAAAAATTATACCAAAAAGTAATAGACTATCTACTAGAATCTGACATACCCAAAGACCAAATAATAATGGATTTGTTTTGTGGTACTGGTACCATTGGACAACTCATTGCAAAACATACCAATAACAAAGTAGTAGGTGTAGATATTGTTGCTTCCTCGATTGAAAATGCCAAAAAAAATGTTTTAGAAAACAGTCAAAAAAACAATTTGTCCGAACTTACTTTTATTTGTGCAGACGTAGGTAAGTTCCTTTTAAACAATCCCGAATACCAAAATAAAATACATTCTATAGTTATTGACCCTCCAAGAGCTGGAATAGCACCTAAAACCTTAAGAAAAGTAATTAGACTAAATGCAAAGGTGATAGTTTATGTGAGCTGCAACCCCGGTACTCAAGCAAGAGACTTAACAACGCTCCACGAAATGGGCTATGAATTACAAAAATTCTCTCTAGTAGATCAGTTTCCACATACTTCCCACATAGAAAGCATTATGCTCTTTAAAAAGTTATTGGTAGAAACGGTTTAAGATAGACTTAAACAAATCGTTGCTTTGATCTAAATCGAGACTGCTCTTTAAATCATAAATCAACCTTTTTTTGGAGTTCTTACTACCAGTAGAAGCTACCACTGCTTTTTTTAGGCTCTTGTAGCCTAGCGACTTCACAGCATTTACAGATAAATTATCGCCAACTTTAGACAACTTGTTTTTAATATTAGAAGTATTTAATTTTTCTAATATCTCCTCCATATCCTCTACCAATTCCTCAGCTGCTCCATCTGCATGAATTTGGGAAACTACCAAATGTATTCCAGGTGGGTTTTGAAGCCTTCCTATATACCAGCCTTTTTCACTTAATAGATCTGCAATATGGTATATATCGTGCTTTTCACTATTAAAAGCCAATAAACTCATAATAGGAGTTCCTATTAAACTTAAGTCTTTGCTGTTTTGAATATAATCGCTTATAACTTTGGTAGCATCCATTGTTTTATGGGTAAGCTTCACATAACCGTTTTCTCCAATATGGTTGAGAGCCATCCATGTAGAGGCAACAATTCCCCCAGGCTTGGTCCCCAAAAAAGTAGTAGAACCGTAAATACCACCTTCCCAATTTGGATAAACACTAAATTGTTCTTTTCTAAGTTCTTCCTTTCTATATAATAAAACAGAAGATCCTTTTGGCGCATATGCATACTTATGCAAATCCACAGAGAGAGAAGTTACTCCACTTAGCTTAAAATCAAATAACGGAATATACTTACCTATTTTTTTTAGGTAAGCCAATAAAAAACCACCTATGCAAGCATCTACATGCAAAAGCAAACCATTATCTACTGCCAACTTGGAAAGAGATTCTATTGGATCCATCATTCCCGTTGGATAATTGGGTGCAGAACCAATTAGTAAAATAGTATTAGCGTTTATTGCTTTTTCAAAAGAATCTAAGTCAAAAGAAAAGTCTTTTTTGGTAGGAATTACTACTGCTTTTACATTTAAAAAATGCATTGCTTTTAAAAATGCAGGATGGGCACTAGAAGAAAGAACAACTTCTGGTTTATCTATTCCCTTATTATTTTTGGCCCAGTTCCTAGCAGATAAGATAGACAAGAATATGCTTTCCGTTCCACCACTAGTTAAATTGCCAAATAAATTATCTTTTTCGTGAGAGAACAAAGACGCCGTTTGTTCTACTACTTCATTTTCCATAGTAAGAATACTACTAAATAGCTGTGGGTCAAATGCATTTTCATGCATGAATCTTACGTACGCTTTGGATATAACTTTTGAAAATTCTTCTCCTGGATAATAAACTGCACCAAATGTTTTACCAGATTTCCAGTCCATGTCTGAATGCATAGAGTTATCCATTTCATGAAATAACTCTTGTTGAGAAAGTCCCAATTTGGGAATATTTTTTTTAGCCATTAATAAAGTAAATGCTTCTTAGAATTCTCTCTCCAGCCTGCTCTAGACTCATAATCCACAAAGAATATTTTAAGATCTGCACGAGACTCATAATCCACAAAAAATATTTTTTTGTCTGCTAAAGATTCATAATCTACAAAAAACCATTTGCCTTCGTTTTTATCTACCATACTCTGATATTTCACTTTATAGACCAACAAATCTGCTCTACTTTCATAGTCTACCACAAATACTTTTACATCTGCCCTGCTTTCGTACTTAACAGAAAATATTTTTTGCCCTTTGACCATAAAAGAAAAGGACAGTAAAAATAGAAATAGTAGATTTTTCATCGTTAAAATAGGATTAGGAGATTAAATTAATAAAAAGTTATGGAAAATAGAAGTTATTAAAATAGATTATTCAAATCCAACAAAGCAAAAAAAAAGCCCATCCTAGAATGAGCTAATTTATTTCGGTCGGGGTGGCAAGATTCGAACTTGCGACCTCCTCGTCCCAAACGAGGCGCGATAACCGGGCTACGCTACACCCCGAAACATAAGGTCTGCAAATGAAAGGATTAAAAAAGAATCTTCAAAATAATTATCATAATATTTTACACAAATCTCCTAAGAACTATATATTTGTGCAAAATTAATAGAGAGGTGGCCGAGTGGCTTAAGGCGCACGCTTGGAAAGCGTGTTAACACCAAAAGTGTTACGAGGGTTCGAATCCCTTCCTCTCTACACCTAACATCCGTAACTTTTCAATAGATAGGTTGCGGATTTTTTTCTATTTATTCCCCTATCACCCTCATTTATAAGAGTATAAATACAATTGTTTAAATATTTTTTTAATCAAAGTTTGCTTAGTGTTAAATTTACACTATTTTAGTATTAAATAAATTTTTATGCCTAAAAATAGAACCCTTAACATGTACCGACAAACCAAAGACAGCCACTATGAAGTAGCTGAATTGGAAAAAAAAGATTATTCCTCTAAAATTTTCGACTCTTATTTCAAATCAAAAGAAGAGATAAATAAAGAAAATTATTCTGATTTTATAGGTTATTTAAAAACCAACGGATACAAAATTGTAAAATAGTATGTTTAAAGAATTTGGTAGAAAATTAAATTTTATCGTTCTAGTGTTAATTGTTTTAGTGATATTAATTGGAAACAATAGCTACGATTACATTACAGACTCTACTCTACTAATTGATAGTGGAGATACTGCCTGGATGATTGTTTCTTGTGCTCTAGTATTGTTGATGACCCCAGGATTGGCTTTCTTTTATGGTGGAATGGTAAATATTAAAAGTATAATTTCTACCATGTTTCAAAGTTTTGTTGCCCTTGGTGTGGTAAGTGTAGTATGGGTATTTATTGGCTTTAGCTTGGCTTTCGGAGACAGTTTATACGGCATTATTGGAAATCCATTTACTTACATGAACTTTAAAAATGTAACATTAAATCCCAATATCGATTTTGGCTCTACTATTCCATTTTTATTATTTGCCTTATTTCAATTAAAATTTGCAATTATTACACCAGCAATCATCTCTGGAAGTTTTGCAGAAAGAATAAGATTTAGAAGCTACATTTTGTTTATGTTGCTATTCACTATTTTTATTTACTCTCCACTAGCGCATATGACCTGGCATCCAGACGGTTTATTTCGAAGCTGGGGTGTACTAGACTTTGCAGGAGGAACCGTTGTTCATATGTCAGCAGGACTGGCTGCTTTTATAGGTGCAATTTTTCTTGGTCAGAGAAAGAAAATAATTGAAAAACCTGCCAACATTCCATTTGTAATTTTAGGTACTGGAATGCTTTGGTTTGGTTGGTTTGGATTTAACGCTGGATCGGCACTGGGAGCCAACTTCGATGCAGTTGTTGCTTTTGCAAATACAAGTCTAGCTTCTGCAACAAGTATGATAACTTGGATTTTTTACGATCGCTTTTCTAATAGAAAAATGAGTTCTATTGGAGCATGTATTGGGGCAATAGTTGGTTTGGTAGCTATCACACCCGCTGCTGGTTTTGTTACCCTTGGCCAGAGTATATTTATTGGATTCATAGCTGCTATAATCAGTAACATTGCTGTAAAAATCAATAAGAAAAGTAAGGTAGACGATACTTTAGATGTTTTTGCAACCCATGGAATTGGTGGAATTGTTGGTATGATTTTAACTGCAGTATTTGCCAATGAAGTTGGTCTAATATATGGTGAAACAACTACTTTTATGTACCATATTATTACCATAGTAATTACGGTTGTTTTCACCTTGTTAATGAGTTATTTATTATTCAAATTAGTAGATTTAGTAATTCCACTAAGAGTACGTGAGGACCAAGAAGAAAGAGGACTAGATGCCTCTCAGCACGGAGAGTTATACAACTAAATTATGTGTGGAATTGTAGCTGCTTTTGGCTTAAGTCAACCCGAGAAAATTAGAAACCAGGTACTAGAAATGTCTGGTAAAATAAGACACAGAGGTCCAGATTGGTCAGGAATTTACTCTTCTAAAAATGCCATTTTAGCCCACGAAAGACTTTCTATTGTAGATCCTAAATCTGGAAAGCAACCACTGTACTCTAAAGACAAAAATTTAATACTCGCCGCTAATGGTGAAATCTATAACCATCAAGAAATTAAGTCAAACCTAAAGAGCAATTATGAGTTTTTAACCAACTCTGATTGTGAAGTGATTTTAGCACTTTACAATAAAAAAGGAAGCGACTTTTTTGAAGATTTGAATGGAATATTTTCATTTGCTCTTTACGATGAGAAAAAAGATTTTTATTTAATAGCTAGAGACCATATGGGGATAATACCACTATATATGGGTTGGGATAAAGAAGATAACTTTTTTGTAGCATCGGAACTGAAAGCTTTGGAAGGCTTTTGTAAGGAAATAAAATTATTTCCACCTGGTCATTATCTTTCTAGTGAAGATGGAAAATTAACCAAATGGTACTTGAGAAACTGGGAAAAATATGAGAATGTAAAAAAAAACTCTACCAATATTTCACACATTAGAGAAAGTTTATCCAAAGCCGTAAAAAGACAATTAATGTCTGATGTCCCCTACGGAGTTTTACTTTCTGGAGGATTGGATTCCTCAATTACAACTGCCATCGCCAAAACCTATTGTCAAAATAGAATCGAAACCAAAGACCAAAAAAAAGCATGGTGGCCCTCTCTCCATTCATTTTCGGTGGGGCTTAAAGATTCTCCGGACTTACTAGCAGCAAAAAAAGCCTCTGAATATATTGGTACTATTCATCACGAAATTATTTTTACTGTTCAAGAAGGTTTAGATGCTATTAAAGATGTTATTTACCATTTAGAGACTTACGATGTTACCACCATAAGAGCTTCTACCCCAATGTATTTAATGGCTAGAGTAATAAAATCTATGGGCATTAAAATGGTGATTTCTGGAGAGGGAGCAGATGAAATTTTTGGAGGTTATTTGTATTTTCACAAAGCTCCAAATGCAGAAGAATTTCATAAAGAAACCGTTAGAAAATTAAATAAACTTCATCTCTACGATTGTCTAAGAGCCAATAAATCTCTTGCTGCCTGGGGAATTGAGGGGAGAGTACCATTTTTAGACAAAGAATTTTTAGATGTTGCTATGTCTGTAAACCCAAGTGATAAAATAATTTCTGAAGATAAAATGGAAAAATGGATTCTAAGAAAAGCATTTGAAGATCTTCTTCCCGATGAAATTGTATGGAGACAAAAAGAACAATTTTCAGATGGAGTTGGTTATAATTGGATAGACAAGCTGAAAGAATTGGTAAATGAAAAAGTAAGTGATGATTTGTTTGAAAAAACAGAAGAAAAATTTCCAATAAACCCTCCATTAAATAAAGAAGAATTTTACTACAGAAGTATTTTTAAATCTCTTTTCCCCTCCGACACAGCAGCAAAGTCTGTTCCTTCTGAACCATCTGTTGCGTGTAGTAGTAAAGCAGCATTAGAGTGGGACGCTTCATTTTCAGGAAAAAATGATCCTTCTGGAAGAGCGATTAATAGTCATGAAAATAATTATAAAAACTAGTGAAAAAATACAGTCATATTGTTTCTAACAACCCATCCCAACCTGCTGCAAAAGCAATGCTGTACGGAATTGGTCTTTTGGAAAAAGAACTAAATCAACCATTCATTGGAATAGCCAGTACCGGATACGAAGGAAATCCGTGCAATATGCACTTAAATGATTTGTCTACAAAAATTAAAGAAAATATCGGTCAAAATGATTTAACTGGTTTAATTTTCAATACCATTGGAGTTAGCGATGGAATTTCTATGGGAACACCTGGAATGAGATATTCCT
>Ga0233444_10006774_pt1 | contig 10148 bp, 8 predicted proteins | sample SI_124_October20_6_FD_182792 | JGI IMG/M metagenome (GOLD analysis project Ga0233444, IMG submission 182792) | Seawater microbial communities from Saanich Inlet, British Columbia, Canada - SI_124_October2016_10_MG | ecosystem: Environmental > Aquatic > Marine > Inlet | place: Canada: British...
TGCTAAAAGTTTACCTCATGAACATACAGGGTTTGAAGAGTTTTTGATGTTAGAAGGCGAACTAACCGATCCAGATAATAAAGTTTTTAAAAAGGGTGATTTTGTTACCTTTGAACCAGGTTCAATGCATTCCTCTTTTACTAAAGAGGGTTGCTTAATTTTAGTATTTATGAGAGGTATCAACAAACCTCTTTAAGGATGTATTAAATTAATCAAATTAAAAAACATTTATGATTGGAATTTTAGGTGGAATGGGAACTCAGGCTGGGCTTGATTTTTGTAATAAACTTTCGATGTTAAATAGAGGAAAAACTGATCAAGAATACCCTCTATTCATACTTTATAACAAATCAAATATTCCTGGAAGACCAGAGTCTATTGGCGTTCAAACTAAATCATTATCTACAATTCCAAGGAATTCTAAGGATACAAAAAAATATAATAACGTTTTAAAAAGTTTGCTAGAGGGATGCAAATCATTAGAAAAAAGTGGGTGTAAATTTATTGTTATACCCTGTAACACTGCACATTATTGGTATGAAGATTTAAAGAAAAAAATTAAAATACCTATCATTAACATGCCTAAAGAAGTTTTTACACAAGCAAAAAAAAGTTGTAAGAAAAATTCTAAAATTGGACTTCTTGCAACAGAAGGAACTTTAAAAACAGAGATTTATGATAAAATTTTTAAAAAAAATTTTGTATTAATTAAACCTTTAAATAATTTTCAAACAAGTTCAGTAAACAAAGCTATCAAGTATGTAAAAATGGGTGATATAAAATTAGCAGAAAAAACTATTAAACCTGCAATTAAATATTTAATCAAACAAAAATGTAAAAAAATAATACTTGGATGTACCGAGTTACCTATTGCAATTTTTGCTTACAAGTCTCTACAAAATGCTAAAGTTTCAAAATTGTATCTTGATCCTAATTTAATATTAGCCAACTCATGTATGGCAAGATATAAAAAATAGATAATGAACTCAAAAGTTAAAAAGCCATACGTTATATATGTAGCTGAAATTATTTACTCATACGTTTCTATCGAAAAGAATAAATATCCAGACATTGATGTAAAGCAAGCTATTAATAAATTCATGGAAACTAATGAATTTACAAAATTAAGTACTGGCGCATTACATGATGAATGGTTCAAAGAATTAAAAAAAAATGAATATATTGATAAAGATACTGGAAATAAAATACCAAGTGAAACCATTAAACTTTTAAAAATTCAAAAAGATATGACTATTAAAAATCTAATAAAAATTCCTAAACTTTACGAGACTGAAAATAATACTCTCATTGATGCCTCTAATAGAGCACAACAGTTTTTATGGCGAATGTGTGAGAGCTATGAACTTTGGTGTAAAGAAACTGGGCAATCAGAACAGCTCTTATTGGGTATTACTAATTAGCCAAATGAATAATTTTACTTGTTTTTTCTATTCTACTTTTTATTAAGACAAAAAATTTTTCCTTACTTTCTTTTTCATCAACTTTTAACTTTTTATTATCTACAAAACTTTGAATATTTTCAGTAGGAGACTTACCAGTAATTTTTTTAACTGCTTGGTTAGAACCATATGAAAGACCTGTTTGGTAGATACTACCAGAACTGGCTAATGTATAAGCAGGTCCTAATAAAGCTGCACTTTGAATACAACCATTAAGAAAAAATAGTAAAAATAATCCAGTAATTATTTTATTTAAATTCATTACAAGTATCTTTGACCTTAAGTATTTAGAAATACAACTCAAGAGAGAAAGTGGCGATTGTGAGTATTAATCACTAATATTGTTGTAAAATTTCCCTTATAAACTCGATATGGTTAAAATTTTTCCATTCATCTTTGTTATTTTGTGGTCATCAGCTTTTGTGACAACAAAACCAATAATAGACAATAGTGATCCCTTTGCAGCATTAGCTTTTAGATTTTTTATTGTAGCTTTTGGTTTTTATATTTATTCAATTTATACAAAACAAAAAATTGTAATAAATTCAAGAAACCTTCTACAGTCACTTTTTAGTGGACTACTTTTTCATGGTGTTTATTTAGGTGGTGTTTTTTATTCTGTTTCAGTCGGAATGCCCACAGGTATTGCAGCATTAATTGTAACCTTGCAACCAATTTTAACTAATGCTTTAGCAGGAAAGTTCTTAGGTGAAAAAGTTACTTTCAAACAATGGATTGGGGTTATGCTTGGATTTATTGGTGCTGCTTTAGTTTTGGGATTTGATATAGGATCAAATCTTCCTGTTTTTGGGGTGATAGCTTCTTTTGTAGCTCTTTTAGCTATTACAACATCAACTTTATGGCAAAAAAAAATAAGTAATAATTTACCTTTGTCTGTAAGTAATACATATCAAGCAATAGGCGGTTGTTCTTTTCATATAGCAATTGTTTTAATTTTTAGTGAACCCTATATTAATTTTTCACCCACATTCTTAATAGCAATGAGTCATCAAATATTTCTTGTGTCTTTTGGAGCTTTCACAATTTTAATGTTTTTAATCAAAAACAACTCAGCAAGTAAAACCGTTTCTATTTTTTTTTTGATACCACCAACCACAGCCATAATGGCTTGGTTATTTTTAAATGAAAAATTAAATAATCTAGATCTAATTGGTTTTGCTGTGGCAACTCTTGGTGTTTATATTACTACCAGAAAATAAGCTAAACTAATTGGTTATAAAATTTTGCTAAAAACTTTACTGCTAGGTTTTTCTGTTTATCAACTATCTTAACAGAAATCATTCCAGTTCCTGCACTGGTTATGTGATACAATTTATATTTATCAATAACTAAAAATTTCATTTTAATTAATTTTTGTAACTTTCTTAAAACGGTTGTTCTGGGAATTTGAGTTATATCAGAAATGGTCATTGCATTAATCCCTTTGGTTTTAAGAATTTTATTATTTGATCCTGCTAATTCATGAATATAAGAATCTATATTTATTGTAGTTTTTTTATTAATATTATTTTGTTTATGATAAATACGATTCATCGTGCACACACCCCAAATTTGATAAGTCTCTAAATCTTTAAAAAAATTCTTCCAATTGACAATTAGGGGAATTTGCATTTCATAAAATGATTGCCAAATATAAGTAAAATTATTTAATATATTATGATGAATATCTTTGGTTTTCTCAGCTTTAACTAGTGATTTGTTATTTTCTAAAAACTTTGAAAAAAATGCTAAAAAACGTGAAGTCCTTAATATTACTTTTTTGTCTTCCATTACTTTGAAGGCTTTTCTTGTCATTGCAACTTTCTTTTTATGCTTCTTAATAAAACCATCTTTTTGTAATTCTTTAATTTTCCTTCTAACAGATTCTTCTGGGATTCTTAAATCTTCTGAAATTTGTATTATATTAATCTTTTCAACTTCTATGAATTCTTTTTTAAAAAATATATTCATATCAATTTTTGAAAATTTATTTTTGTAGAAGAGCAAAGCTCTATTGACGAGATAAATAATAATTAAGTGTTTATTGTGATCTTTAAAATTCACATAAGCATTCTGTGTCCATTCCAATACCCCCTCCATCCATGGGGGCAAAAAATCACTAAAATTTTTCTCTATAATGTCTTTAATATCTTTTTGTTGAATTTCTTTATAAATACCTTGTCTAGAAATCATTAAATTAAAAGTCAATTTCTCTAATTAGCATAGCTAATAAGTTTTTAATAAATTGTAAAAATGGACTATACCGATGACCGTCAATATGAACATATCCAGGAATTTCCCATTTGATTAAATTTTCTTTATTTAAAGGTTTAAAATTTGCACGATAAAAGGCTTCCTCAGGTCTATTTTTAAAATTACCACTTACATACGATCTAACTGCAATTGGCCCACCATAATTTGAGGATAATGTTAAATAAGATAAATTTTGTATTGCAGATTTATCAATTGATATTGCAGTTAGCTGTACGATATTATGCTGACCATCAAAAGGTATGAAGGTTGCATCTTTATTTAATTTAAATCTATCAATGCTATTTTCAGATATAAAACCAACTACGTGACCAGAACCGTAATTTACTATTCCCATTAATTCATCTGTACTGCTAATCCAATGCCCAATAGATAGGTCGTAAAAATTTTTGATCTTTCCCTTGATAGGGGCTTTGATGGTAAGACTTGTCTTAATTTTATTTAATCCTTTTAACTCACTAAGTAAGGCTATTAAGGTTTGTTGTAAAACAATATACTGATCCAAATTACCAGCTTTCTTACTAAGTCTATTAATTTGAGTTTTTGCTAAAGAAATTTTTATTCTCGTAGATTGTATTTCTTCACTTAATTGAGGAATCTCAAGATTAATAAGCACATCTCCCTTTTCAACAACTTGGTCATTAATGACATTTATCTCTTTAATGATAGCTGGATAACTTGAGTAAATTTTTACATACTCTTCTGAGGTAAATACTGCTGGAATTTTTAAAGATGATTTCCATGGGAAAAAAACCAAAAATAAAGTCAAAAAACTAAACAATAGCAATCTTTTTGTTTGATAATTAATTTTCATCTCTGATCTCATTTTCCACCAGTTAGACATCTCATTAATTATAGGTTTTGCAATAAACCAATAAATTTCAATTAGAAATAAAATTATTCCAAGAACTTTAAAAGCAAAGTAGTAAACCAAAAATGCAATTCCAAGAAATAAGAAGAATCTATAAATCCATGTAAACCAAGCATAACTAATAAAGATCCATTTACGATTTTTTGATAATTCCTCTGGTGGTTCTTTATAGAAGCCAAATAACAATTCTCTAATTTTCCATCTAGCTAAAGCAAAAGCCCTGGGTTGTAAATTTTCTGCTTTCAACCAGTCTGAAAAAATATAATAGCCATCAAATCTCATAAATGGACTTACATTTATTGTTAAAGATGATATCCAACTTGTTGTTGCAACAAAAAAAGCAATACTTTTAATTGCTCCATCTGGAACAATTGCCCATACAAAGGTTGCTATTAAAGCTAAATGAAGTTCGGTTAAAATTCCAGCAAAATTAATTAATAATCTTTCATTATGATTTCTTAATCTCCATGCATTAGTCGTATCAGTATATAAAAATGGAAAAAAAACTAAGAAGGCAATTCCTATTGATGAAACTTGACAACCATAATACTTGGCGACATAAGCATGTCCTAGTTCGTGGAGAATTTTTACAGCAATTAAGGTAATTGCGTAAAGCAGCAATCCTTTAATTGAAAAAAAATACATAAAGGTTGTTAAGAAATCTTCAAATTGCTGAACAACCAGGCATAATCCAATAAACCCTATTAAATAAATGATATATCGATACTGTTTTGAAGCATAGGGTATTGTGTATTTTAAAGTTTTTCCTAACCATTCATCAGGTTTAAAAAGAGGAACTTTAAAGAATAAATAACTATGTATTAAATACATTAGCCAATTTTTTTTTTGACTATTTTTTTGAAAAAGAAGATTTGTAATGTTTTGACCCTTAGGCTGAATGATTAGATTGTTGTTAGTTAAAAATGAGATAAAGCTTTTTATTTCTTCAAGATTTATTTTTAGACCTTTTTTATTTATCCATTCATTAAATTTTGATATATCTTCACCCGGCTTCCAATTACTAATTAAACGAAAAGCAGCTATACCAATTGTAAAATATTTATTTCGTAAAGCATCATATAAAAGCCAACCAGGCGAACCATCCTCTCTGCTATTGCCTTTAATGAGTTCTAAGTCTTCTCTTAAATATGGGGTTATCATATTCCAATAAATTGCCTCATATAAGTTATTGGCTTTCTAAACAGGTAATAGAATAAAGTTACTCTAGAACCATATATTTTTGCCGTACCTCTCAAACCTAACCTTGGAATCTCTTGATTTTCATTTAAACTTGAAACTAATTTATAAGATAAAACCTCAGAAGGTGATAAATAAGGCTTATAACTTGCTCTTAAAACCTTTCCCTTAAGAGAGTTTATTGGGTTTATATCTAAAAAAATTTTAACTTTTGCCTTATTGTTAATAATTATTGAGTCTTTAACGGGTAACCAAATTAAGAATTCAACTAAATTTGGGTCTGCTATTGTCATAATTTTTTCACCTACATTAACTGGTTTTCCCTGCCAATCTAATGTGCTCTCAACAATTGCAACACCATTAATTGAAGATAAAATTTTTGTCATTTCTAATTTTTCATTAGCATAATTCATTTCTGCTTTTTTTAACAAAACTTGTGACTGTAACTCTGCTAATTTTGATTTTTCAGTATTGTCTGAAAAAGAAGATTGTCGTGTTCTTAAAAGTTCTTTTTCAGCTACTTGTAAAGTTTGCTTTGCTAAATTATATTGATTAATCAAATCATTGTCTTCAAGTACAGCTAACAGATCACCACTTTCTACAGTATCATTATTATTAACTATTATTTTTTTAATAACTCCATTAAATGGTGCTGTTATTAAAGATGGATTTTTTGCAACTACCTCAACTGGTGCAGTAGTTGTCATTGAAACTGGAAAAAAAATAATTAACAATATAATTACAATGGTTTTCCATTTATTTTTTCCAGAAAAATATTTCTTTAAAGATTCTTTGATTGGAAAAGTTGAAATAAAAGAATTAAAAGCATGACCAAAAGTTCCTGATAAGTGCTTTAATAGTTCTATCTCACTATCATTAATTTCACTTTCTTTATTAATTGCAACAAAACCCTGGTGACCTTTTTGAGGTGAGTGAATGGGGATTAATATTAATATATTTGGTAAATTTTTATTCTTTGTTAATTTATTTTTTTTAGCAAAATCTTGAATATCAATATTAATAATGTCTTTAGGTTGATTATGATCTTTATGATTAACTATTTTTTCAATAAAAGTCACCAAAGGTGCTGTTCTATCAACTATTGCTAAATCAGAGATTGCCTCAACATTAAAAGTTCCGGTCGGTGTTTGTTTTAATAAAAATGCGTTAGTAAAATCAACAATTTCTCTTATTTCGTTAACAAGTATAAAGTTTAATTCATCTTTAGATAATGCTTCTCTAACCTTTTTTTCAAGTCCTATTAATCTTGCAATCTTAATATTTTTATCTTCGTTCAAACCTTACAACCCCGCTCATTCCTGGTATTAAAGTTTCATATTTTTCTTTAAACTGTAATTTAAGTTCTATGGTTTGGCTGGCAGCATCGACTGTTGCTCCTAAATTTATAATTTTTGCCTCAAGCTCATCTCCAGTTTCATCTATTAAAATTTTAACATCCACACCACTTTTTAACCAACTTAACCAATTACTAGGCACGACCGTTATTGCTTCTAATAAACCATCACCAACAATTTCCATTAAGGGCTGTCTTTGCTCAATACTTGCATATTCATTGGTGTAAACATCCATAACTTTGCCATTATAAGGGGCGATAATTTTACATCGCTTGACATTTAAGTTGGCAATTAACAGTTCTGCTTTTGCTTTTTTTAAACCATTTATACTAAGCTCGTATTGTAATTCACCGATAGAACGCATGTTAAATAACTCTTTATCATTTTTTAATTGTACATCAGCACTATCAAAATTTGCTTGAATGACCTCTCTTTGAGCCTCAAAAAGTTCACAGTCAAATGCAATTAATATATCTCCTTTAAGAAAAGGTTCCCCATTAGTAAATCCAATATTATTTATCTTAGCTGCTATTTCACTGGTAATTAAAACCTGCTCTGTGGCACCAACTAATGCTCTAGCATTATAATCTATCTCTTCTGCATTGACCATTATGGTGGAATTAATCGTTAAGCATAAAAATATAAAGATTTTTTTTAACATATCATTTTAAAAAATTAGAGATTATTAATTAGTTTTTCACCGTAATTATCTAAATTGTCAGACTCTATTATTAACTGTTGATTGAATGATACAAAATTTATTTCGGTATCCTCAATATCTAATAACGTATTATTATCATTTTTTATAAAATCAATTTCGAGATCTTTAACTGTTATTTCACCATCCTTTTCAATAATTAATTTCAATTCAAGTAGCGATAAATCTTCGGGAGGATTTTCAGCAGAAATTTTACCAGTTAAAGGGTCATATTCCAACCATTCTGGTACATCAGAACCATCTTTTAAGACAAGTCTAACTCTTTCAAAGTTACCTTTTAATTCATTTGGTAAATTAACAGTTAAATCAGTTCCAATATCAACTGTTTTAAGCTGGAAAGTTTTCTCAGGCTTAAAGGCTTCAATAATATTTCTAATATCAACTCTGTTATTAAAGTTTAAATTTTTAGTTAAAATAGTATCTATAGTTCCGTCTATATTTTGTTTAAGTAAATTTACATTACCATCTTCACCCACACTTATTCGTGCATCTGTCCTTTTAGCTATCTTAACAATTTGCTTGTCTTGTCTGATTTGTTCTGGATTTATTTCAATAGTAATTTCTCTTGTTTCATTTTTAATATCAGTTGCAACAATAATGATATCAACTTTATCTACACCTTCTGGGATATTGGTTGTTGTTTTACCTGTTTTACTATTAACTTTAATCCAATCTGGTAAATCAGATCCATCAGTCATTTTACCTTCAAACTTAACAATCTCATTATCTGTCTCGTTCATTATTTTAAAGTTTAATTTTAAAGTATCTTGTTTTTGTTTTACGTTTATTTTTGCAAGTTCACCTTCTGAAAGCTGAATACTTTCTGTTTCAGCTACTAAATCTGTAAGTTTTAAACCTTGTGAATAAGAGGTTTTTTTTTGTACTTTTTCAAATTCAAATTTATTTAAATCTAATTCAAAGGGATCGTCTGCCTCTACTTCAATTTTTTTAACTTGATTTTTGCTTTCTTGTTTTACTTCTTTTCTAATTATTTTCTCACCTTTATTAGGTCTAAGTTCTTTTACTTTTGCTCCACCATTTTGTAATTTAATTACAATACTACCAGTGTCTGTTGCTGTACCATCTGAAACTGTATAATTGAAATATTCATAAACTATTTCACCAGGATCTAATGTGTCTTTTAATCCATCATTCACTACGTAAGTATAGCTACCATCTGCATTTATAGTTAAAGTTCCATAAGTACCAGTTAATTCATTACCAATTGTACCAGCTGTTCCCGATCCTTCTGTAGCTCCAGTTCTAATTCCAGTTACAGTTTTGGAATCTCCTGAGTCTGAATCGATGTCATTAGTTAAAATGTCTTTAACTGAATTATTTGTTACTGTTAAAGTTGTATTATTTTGAATGTTAATCGTATTAGTATCATTTGCTGCAACAGGAGCATTATTATTTGCTGCTGTTACGTTGACTGTAATTGTATTGGCTGATGCACTATCTGCATCGCCATCATTTACCGTAAAATTAAAAGTAGTATATGAAGATCCATTTTCATTTGCAGCTGGATTAAATCTTAATTTATTATTACCGATATCCGTTGCTGTTATCACTTGATTTTCAGTTACATCTACCCAAGCACTACCATTATAATATTGTAAAGCACCTGCATCTTCTAATGTGGTAATTTTTACACTTACTAATGCATCTTGATCATCTAGATCTGTGTAGCCAAAATCTGATGCTGAAAATACATGTGCTGTATCTTCGTTTGTAGTTATAGTTTTATCTGCAGCTGTTGGTACATCATTAATTCCTGTTACTGTAAAGATTAATGTTGCAGTATCCGTTGCCGTTCCATCTGATACCGTGTAAGTAAAACTATCGGTTGCAGTATCTCCAGCATCAAGGTCATCTGCAGCTGATTGATCTGCAACGTAAGTATAAGATCCATTAGCACCAACAACTAAAGTTCCATAAGTTCCAGTAATTGATGTTCCGTTAGAATGAGTAGTACCTGAACTTACTGCAGAATTTGATCCATCAGTAACTGCAATTTGTGTAACCGTTAATGCATCACTGTCTGCATCACTATCATCTGCAACTAATAATTCTGATCCTGAGCTTTCAGTTATAGTTGCATCTTCATTAACAGCATCAGTATCATCAGCTGCAGCTGGAGCATCGTTAACTGCTGTTACGTTGACTGTAATTGTATTGGCTGATGCACTATCTGCATCGCCATCATTTACCGTAAAATTAAAAGTAGTATATGAAGATCCATTTTCATTTGCAGCTGGATTAAATCTTAATTTATT